>Ga0105048_10002621_pt1 | contig 29243 bp, 28 predicted proteins | sample MAT05_FD_78382 | JGI IMG/M metagenome (GOLD analysis project Ga0105048, IMG submission 78382) | Freshwater microbial communities from Lake Fryxell liftoff mats and glacier meltwater in Antarctica - MAT-05 | ecosystem: Environmental > Aquatic > Freshwater > Ice > Liftoff microbial mat | place... | reverse complement strand
TTTACTGTTCCCTTATCAGAAATGGCATCTGTCACTCAAGAAGAGAACTTAACTAGAACTACGCTATTTGTGATTAGCCCGGCTTTAAATAATGCAAAAAAAAGTGTGAAAGAGCGATCGCAGTTATACAGTTCTCATTACAAGCGCCTTTTTCGGTAAATTACACTCAACGATTAAAACTAAAAAGCTGGGCGATCGCATTTTGAGTTGCCTCGCGATCGACTTTACTCAAAGCTCCAATTCTCTTTACTACCAACAAATCATCTAAAGTAAATAATTTCATCCTGATTATAGAAGGATGTGTTAGCCCAGCACTTGGTAAATCCAGAATATTGAGATCGAGTACCCATGGCGAATGATTTGCAGTTGTGATCATCGCCATAACGCTGCGACTCATTGGGGCATTAAAAATTAAGTGATCGGAAATTACCAGTGCAGGTCGTCGTTTTTGATTCGCAGTATCTGTAAACGGGAAAGGAACTATAACTACGTCAAACTGCTTAAAGGTCACGATATGCTTCCTCATCTTCGGTCGATGACCACTCGCTTAGCGTTCCTGAGAATGCATTGAGATAATCCAAATCTAAGGGCGGCAATCTTTTGATAAAAACCCTACCTTCCTCAATTTCAAATACAACAACATCTCCCTGACATATTCCCATAGCGTCGCGAATGGATTGAGGGATAGTTGTTTGAAACTTAGAAGTTACTTTTGAAGCTAAAAGTTTTTTTGTTACTTGCATAGTATTACGGTAATACAGTATTACTATAATAACTTGAGTAGAGATGTAAAATCTCTAGCCGATTGGTTTGATTAGCTCCACGCCATCGCGACCATCGCCAGACGCGTTCAAAAATACTTTGACCTGCTCATCCTTAGAAGTAGGCAAAGTACGCCCCACATAATCAGGGTGGATTGGTAACTCACGATGGCCGCGATCAACCAAAACTAATAATCTCAAAACTTTGGGACGACCATAATCATGGATAGCGCTCAAAGCAGCACCAATTGTCCGACCGCTATAAATTACATCATCCACCAAAACCACAGTTTTACCATTTAAATCATAGGGAATCTCGGTTTTGCTGGGTGTTCGCAATCCAATCCGATCTAAATCATCTCGATAAAATGTAATATCCAGTGCTCCTGATGGAACTAAGACTCCTTCAAGGGTATGGATCTGCTTGGCGATCGCTACACTTAGCGGCACACCACGAGTATAAATACCGAGCAAGACAACATTTGACAAATCATCACTAGCCTCAACAATTTGCGAAGCTAGACGATTAATCGTACGACGCAACTCGTCAGCAGATAAAATTTCGACAATCTTGGATTGCAGCACTACTTAAGTATATTAATGAAAAATCGAAAGGAGCGGTCTACACCCCCTTCGATTTTGAAAATAACAGATTATGACAGAGAAATTCTTAACTGTCCAAATATTTCTCAATAGTTGTACATAGGGTTGTCTTAGGGACAGCACCAACAACTACATCGACACGTTGACCACCCTTAAACAACATAAGCGTAGGAATACTACGAATGCCGTATTGACCAGCTACACTAGGATTTTCATCGGTATTAAGCTTAAAAACTTTGATTTTGCCCTCATACTGTGTAGCGACTTCCTCTACTACAGGAGCAACCATACGGCAAGGGCCACACCAAGGGGCCCAAAAATCTACTAGAACAGGGATGTCACTTTTAAGTACGTCCTGCTCAAAGCTAGCATCTGTGACGACGATCGCTGATGACATGCTTTGCTAACTCCCTAAATACTAAGAACTTGATACATTCAAAATTATGTGTAGGTAGTATAACAGCTAGAATTACACATTTACTAAAAATCAGAATTGTATAGTGGAATACTTTACATAAAACTGAACATGAAACTGAGAAATCAGAGGTAATACCTTGCGCGGCATCTACTTTTTGAAGTTTTCAGAGTCGAGAGTATTGAAAACTTTAAGAAAGGCTTGCTAAAAAGCACTTATAGTCAAAAAATAAGAAACCGCCTTTGCTGCTCATAAGCTCAGGCGGAATGTGGTGTGAGGAGTGAACGGAAACTTTCGTCTCCGCTTACATATTTATTGTAGTCTAATCCGCAAATATGAACACGATCGCCCAATTTTTTCGAGTTTTTCAAAGTCGCAAAATGGTGGCGCTTTTGTCACTAGGATTTGCATCAGGATTACCCTATGCGCTAACCGATGACGCATTCCGCGCATGGCTTACCAGTGCTAAGTTTGACCTCAGTACGATTGGTTGGCTAGGCTTAGTTTCGCTACCCTATTCGCTCAAATTTCTGTGGTCACCTTTTATTGATCGCTTTATACCACCTTTTTTAGGACGTCGAAGAGGTTGGATTTTATTAACACAGGGTGGATTGGTGCTTGCAATATTGGCGATCGCTTTACAAATGTTTACGATTGGCAATATTTTGCCTGCGGAGCGATCAGGGGCATTACCAATATTGGCGATCGCCGCTCTAATTCTTGCTTTTCTTAGTGCTACTCAAGATATTGCGATCGATGCCTATCGTACTGATGTATTAGAGATTCAAGAAGTTGGTGCAGGGATTGGCATCTGGGTAATGGGTTATCGAATCGCACTTTTATTTGCAGGATTTGTGGGGTTTAATCTAGCAAGTAAATTGGGTTGGGCTTGGGTATATGTATTTTTAGCAATTATTATGGGCTGTGGTCTAATCGCAACCATCACCGCGCCTGAACCTCCCGAAATTGAAGCGCGTCCTACATCATTAGACGAAGCGGTAATTAAGCCTTTTCAGGACTTTTTTCAAAGATTAGGATTAACTCAAGCCTTACTAATCATTGTATTCACGATCTTCTATCGGTTTAGCGATGCGATGGTTAGCAAAATGGCAGTACCATTTTTAAAAACTCTTTTTGATGATGGCACAATTGGTACAGTCAGACAGGGGATTGGCGTTGTTGCCACGATTGTGGGCACTTTAGCGGGAGGAGCAATCCTTAGCAAAATTGGGGTTAATCGTTCTTTATGGGTATTTGGATTTTTGCAAGCAATTAGCAATATTGGCTACTATGCAATTTCTGTGGCTGGGAAAAATGAGTATGTTCTCCTTGCAGCAATTAATGTCGAGAACTTTTGTGGTGGATTGGGAACGGCAGGATTTTTAGGATTTTTGATGGTGCTATGCAATCCTAGCTTTTCGGCAACTCAATTTGCACTACTTTCTAGCTTGTTTGCAGTTGGTCGGGATCTCTTAGCCTCGCCATTTTCGGGTGAATCAGCCCAGTTTATTCAGCGTAATATGCCATTCTGGACATCAATTAACCAAATCCCATGGCTTGCTGGAAGTGATGGCAAGGGCTGGTCACTATTTTTCTTACTTACATTGGTTCTAGCAATTCCAGGGATGATGTTTTTACCATTTTTTGCGCCTTGGAATGGGGAATTCAAAAAAATAGATTCATTGCCAATGGATTAAAAAAAAGCAGTGCCAAGCACTGTTTTTTTAAGTATTTCACCCGATCGCGTGAGGTATGGAAAGTGCAGTTGCCAGTAATCTACTTATCAATGAAGCCTTAAACTGACTGCACCCAGCGCCCAAAACGCTGGGTTTTTATTTTTTATCCTAAGATAGCTAAGCCAAAAAATAGCATATCTACAAAAATTGTTCCTAACACGGCGCCACCAAATGCCCAGTAACCTAGATTTAGCGATCGCATGGCTTTGTTACCAGTAATCAATAGTAATGCAGCCAAAATACAAGCCCAAGTCATGCCCCAAGGAGTTTCTACGAGAGATAGAGCATTCTTTAAAATAGGTTGAGCAAGGCTAATATTTGCTTCCACTTGCATCAATGATTGCCAGTGAGGAAAAAGATGCGCGATGTAGAAATACAAATCTGTAATCGTCGTTCCGAACAATGACCCGATGTAGAACCAACTACCGACTCGGTATGATTCATGACGAACTCCCCATATAGCCCAAGGTAAGGCTAAAGCTTCAATAGGGACATGATAGGCAGGTTCCCAACGTAACCACCCCCAATAAAGTGAGCCACATAGCCAAGTAAGACTAAAGCCCCAAATCAGACTGCCCCATAGCTTTGATTTGGCATCTTCCTGCAAATGTTTGGCGATCGCTAGCCAACCAACTGTACAAATCAAGCTCAGCCAAGGTGCAAAGCGAACAAGTGGAGCTTCAAAAAATACGGGCACTGATACTAAAAAAAGTGAGAAAAGCCATACTTGCCAATGTTCAGACAAATATGCTGTGACGAGTGGTTTTTTAAATAAATATTGCGGAAGCGCTGTCGATGTAGCGTTTGCAGTAAAGGACTTTGCCTGAACTGGGATAACACGTTGTGATGAGCGCTCCTTTAGTTCTACTGGGGCAGGAGATAAAAACAAAGTATGTTAAAAAGTTATATTAATTATTATTAAGCAATATATTAGCAGGATTTAGGAATAGGCTAAAACAAACTCTAGTTTTTTTTAAGGTTATCGCTTATATCTTCCAGCAATCGCTTAAAGGTTTGCCAACTGATATTTTCTAGCCAGATCCTTTGTTCGGCAACAGGTCGCACTTGATCGCCGCGATCGTTACTCGGTAAATCGCCATAGTTCGCGCCAATATCCGCACCACCTTTACAAAAAATTTCTTGGCTTTCAACAAAGCCTAAAGCGCCGTAACTATACTATTAACTACATTGATCAAATATCTTGGGCAAATGATTTACTGCCATGAATACGATTATCTTTGATATCAAGCCCATCGCTAAAATCACAGGCAAAGAGTTTGAAGCCCTGTGTCAGGCAAACCCAGAACTTAAATTAGAGCAGACGAGAACGGGAGAAATTGTAATCATGGCTCCAACGGGAGGAGAAACAGGAATTTATAATGCAGGACTAATTGCCAAGTTTTGGATTTGGAATGACCAGAGGAAATTAGGACAGGTATTCGATTCCTCTACCTGTTTTGCACTTCCTAATGGCAGTAAGCGATCGCCTGATGTGTCATGGATTTCTCAAGAAAGATGGCTAGCACTCACCCCAGATCAACGCATTAAGTTCCCGCCGATCGCCCCCGATTTTGTTTTAGAGCTAATGTCACCAACCGATCAGCTTATCGATCTGCAAACCAAGATGGAAGAATACATAGCGGCAGGGGTGAGGTTGGGCTGGTTAATTAATCGTAAAAACAAATCTACCCAAATTTATCGTTCTAGCTGTATAAACCAAATTGTAGAATCTCCAGATTTTCTGCTGGGCGAAGATGTATTACCTAGTTTTCATTTGGATATGCGATCTTTTTGGTTTTAGACTGCTAGAAAAGAAGGACGCAAAGCATCCCCCTTTTTTTGTTGGTTTTTACAGAGTTAAAGATTGAGGATCGGTTTCGATTAATTTTGCCAGATCTTTCAAGAATTGCGCTGCGTGAGCGCCGTAGATCACACGGTGATCAGCGGTTAGATTTACTTGCATTTGGCTGAGGACTTTGATAGCTCCATCTTTGGTTGCCACAACCTGAGGACGTGAGCCACCAACGGCAAGAATTGCGCCAGTATTAGGCGGCAAAATTGCATCAAAGCGATCAACGCCAAACATGCCCAAGTTAGAAATCGTAAAAGTGCCAGAGTTGTATTCATCAGGCTGCAATTGCTTGGTACGAGCGCGCTCAACTAATCCTTTCCAATTGCGAGAGAGACTATATAAATCAGTTTGATCAGCGTTCTGCAAAACAGGTGTAATTAAGCCGCCATCATCCATCGCAACCGCCACGGCAATATTAATATTGCTTTTATACTCAATACCGCGATCGCTATAGCTAGCGTTAATCAAAGGATGTTTTTGCAAAGTCATAGCTATAGCTTTTGCCAATAGTGCGGTCATGGTGACGCCTTTAGGCTTGACTTGCTTGTAAAGTGCATCAAGTGCATCAGTGGTAATCGTGTAGCCCACACGAAACACAGGAACTGAAAGACTCTGGTTCATGTTATTGATTACCGCCTTTTGCATAGTGCTAAGGGGCTGTGCAGTTCCTAGTGCAACAGGTGCGATCGCCTTAGCTACAGGTGCAGCATTAGGCACTTTCGCAACAGATATAGGCGCAGCAGCTACAGATGCAGCAGGTTGTAAGAATGATTCAACATCGGCAGCCGTAACTCGACCATTGGGACCAGTGCCTGCAATCTTAGCTAAGTCAAGCCCATTGTCTTTAGCAATGCGTTTAGCTCTAGGAGATACGATTTGACGACCTGATGATGCGGGTTCAGACTTGCGTGGTGCAGATACAACGACATCAGGAATTGAAGCGATCGCCGCTGCTGTTGGCGAGGAGACTAACTTAGCGGGTGGCTCTTCAGATTTCTGTGGAGAAGAGGAGCCATTCTGAGATGCTGATTGTCCAGCCGCTTTTTGCTTAGCTTCTGCGATTTCTTCTTTAGTCTCAGCTACATAAGCGATCGCTGAACCAACAGGAGCAGACTCACCTGCGGGAGTAATGATTACGCCGAGATAGCCTTCATAAAAACTTTCGACATCCATATCAGCTTTGTCAGATTCTACAACCACGACTGTTTCGCCTTTTTCCACCTTATCGCCAGGTGATTTCACCCAAGAGGTGATCTTTCCTTCGGTCATGGTAGAGCTAAGCGCGGGCATGAAAATTTCGTAAATCATAGGAAATTTATAAATATTTAAAATATCAATCTATTGCAGAACTAACAAAGGCAACGTCTGAAGTCGAAACGCCATCTCAAAAAGCCATCATAAATCTTAACGTGTTTTTGCGATCGCTGATATCAATTGACACAATAAAAAGTAAAGGGTTGGCTTCGTGTGCGCTTTACTTTTTTATTCATTCATTTCTCGATAAATTGTGGCGGTAGCAGGAGAAGCTTGGGTGAGATATTGGAAAATCCAGAATTTGAATAAACCATCAAGAAATACTGGAACAGTTGAAATAAAAGCTTGAGCCAAAAATTTGTTTTCAGGTAAGCCAAAATGCTCTAATAAAACTGTCAATAAAGCATCCCATCCTTCGCTAGAGTGAAATCCCACAAAAGTATCAGTTAAAATGATAATTAAAAAAGCTTTGGCATTGTCATTGAGGCTGTAGAGAATTTCATCTAGGAATTCTTTAAGAGTTCTCAATTCTTTTCGACCTGAGAGTAGAAAAAGATAAAAGACAAAAGCAGAAGTAATATCAGCTAATAAGTTTTTCACTCCATCTAAACTTGCGTCGTTATACTTCTTTAAAATCTTGACTGATTCTTGCTGTATCGACGCTTCAAGTTGTTCTGGTGAGGTCTTTTCAGAAGTTCCTTTGGACGTCTCCTCCGATTTAGCTGACTCAGGTTTTACTGCTTCTTGGCTAGAGCGCGATTGCTCAAACACAATGGATTTGATCATGTAATCAAATTCAATCTGCTCCTTAGCAAATTGCAGATGCTTAAAAGCTTTTTCTTTGATTGCAGGACTAAACTTGACGGTCATATCGTTAGTATCAACAAAGCTGTTAATCATCGGGCTAAAAATCAGCGTTTTTGATAGAAACTGCACAGCAATAACCGAAATTACAAGGATGACAATGTAACGCAAAGCCTGATTAATCCGTTCTCGTGATTGTCTCAGTTCTTCAACAATGTCTTTTTCATAATCAACATACGAGCTGCTTAAATTACGTTTGACCCGATCAAAGGCTCTAAAAAGTGATCCAGGTAAAATAGTTTTTTCTACAGATGCAACTTGTTGTGAAGTGCGTCTATAGTTTTTGGTTTTACTAGTATTAAAGAGTTGGAACTTCTCATCAGTCTCTCGATCATCCTCTTGATCTGGTTTAGTTGTGGAGGAATTAGCGTTAACTGAAGAATTAGCAGATATGTCAATAGTGCGATCGCTTGCTCCGTTGTATCTTTCGAGAGTGTAGTCAATAAATGCGAGTTTCTGATAAATAGAGAATTTTCGGCTATTGCCAGCAAGTTGATTTGCCAATAATTGACCATTACTGACAGGATCGAGATCCTGATTGTTGGGCGCATATTTGGCGATCGCTATATTCGCTTGATTACTGGAACTTTGGGGCTGCAAATAAGGTAAGGCAGCACTAACTTTATAAAAATTCAGACGGGAATTGATGGTTCTGAGACACTTCTGAAGTTGAATTTCAAATACGCTAAATACATTGCTGCCAAAACTGCCATCATTAGCAATCTTATTGCCATTAAAGTTTGCTTCTTCAATCCGCTTAATATCAACAGCCACCTCAAAAGCCTCATCAATTGATCGCTCAGGGCTATTCTTGACCCAAGAGAATATATTTTGCAAAGGTGAGTTACTGTCGGAGGGATTTGGTTTCATATTGCGACGGATGATGCTTAGAAAATCAAGCTATTGCTTAGTTGCTATTACTTAGTTTAAAAGGGAACAATTATCCAAAATGTTTTTTATCGATCTTAAAATATAAAGATCTTAAAATATAAAGATTGGATGCGCAGCGCTGCTCCTAATCCCTGTGTTTTAAGATGGCGATGCGATCGGAATTGCGAGCCTAAACTCAGTGCCTTTGCCGACTACAGAAAAACATTCCAATCTGCCTTGATGTTTCTCTACCACAATTTGATAACTAATCGATAGCCCCAACCCTGTCCCTTTACCCACAGGTTTAGTTGTAAAAAATGGATCGAAAAGCTTTTTGCAGATATCTTCAGGAATACCATGACCATTATCCGCAATCCTAATCATAACCATTGTTTGTTGATTATTCGCAGATATGGGCTGTTGTAATTCAGTAGTGATCGTAATCTCACTCAAAAAATCTTCTTGATTACTACTCTCATCGATCGCATCAATCGCATTACTTAGAATATTCATAAATACTTGATTGATCTGACCTGCATAAGCATTGACAATCGGAATATCACCATATCGCTTGGTTAATTTAATTTCACGTTGAGCGCCATAGGGTTTGAGCCGATTTTGCAAAATTAATAATGTACTATCTAGCCCTTCGTGGACGTTAAAAGGCTTGCGCCCTTCTTGGTCAGTGCGCGAAAAGTTTCGCAAAGATAAAACGATTTGACGAATGCGATCAGCCCCTATTTTCATCGACGTGAGCATTTTGGGGAGATCTTGCTTGATAAATTCAAAATCGATTTCATCAAGGAAATTGGCAATTTTAGGATTCGGCTCTTGATCGTTTTGGTAATAAAGGTCGATCACTTCTAGCAAGTTCTGGACAAATCGACTGGTGTGGTTAAGGTTGCCATAGATGAAGTTAACAGGATTATTAATTTCATGCGCTACACCTGCTACGAGTTGACCTAAGCTCGACATTTTTTCAGTTTGAATGAGTTGACTTTGAGTTTTTTGTAAGTCGGCAAGAGCATTTTCAAGTTGTAGGGCTTGGGCATTTGCCGAGTCAGCAGTAGCTTGCGCTGAGTCAAATAGTTCTGCTTGATCGATCGCGATCGCCAGTTGATTTGCTACAGCTTGCAATAGCTCGACTTCATCAGCACTCCAAGGGCGACTACCCTGGCAATGCGCCGCAACAATTACCCCTAGTTTTTGCGATCGGGTTTTAATCGGCACTAGCAACTGCGAGGTAAAACCTCTCTCAGCTAGCAGATCGCGACTGAAATCATCAAGTGCTGGATTTATGTAAATTGATGGAATTCGAATAATTTCTTGTTTTAGTAATCGCTCTCCTAACTGCGTCAATTGAGAAAGCGGATAATCAGGCGTTGCCATATGTGAACTTTGACTAGTAGCAAAATGCACTAGCTGAAATTCTGGTGGATCGTTATCTGGCATATGCCAAAAGAAATTACACAAATCTATATGCAATAAATCCTGCACTTCATTTACTGCGGTCGCCAGAATTGTATTGAGATCAAGGGAATTACGAATTTGGCTAGCAAGGCGACGATTTAACATTTCTTCGCGCCTAACTAAATCTTTAAAACTTTGACGCGATCGCTCTAGCTCTGTTTCGGCACGGCGACGTTCTGACTGCTCCAATCTGCGATCGCTAATATCATGAGCCACAATCACAATATTTTGAACATTCCCCTGTTCATCGCGCATCACACTGCCTGATGACTCTAAAATCCGCCAAGTACCATCTTTATGCTGCATCCGATATTCTAAAACTTTGCCCACTCCCGTCTGTAAAGTTTCAGCAGCAGCCTGAAGCACATGAGTTTGATCATCAGGATGAATTTTGTCATAAGCCCATGTTCCTTGTAGTTCTGCGGTTGTATAACCTAGAACTCTTTGATAAGAGGGACTGTTATAAATTCGATAGCCTCGGGCATCGATCACCGCAATCAAGTCAGCAACATTTTCCATGATCGATCTAAATAGACGATCATTTTGCAACGCTGACAACTCTGATTCACTAGTTTTAAGGTTTATCTGGGGGTTGATCCTTGCGTCCGTCATAATGAGTTTTACCGATAGGACTGCATGATATCAAAAATAAGTTTGCCTAACTGTGCAACGAAATGCAATAGCATTTTAATTAGCTAGTTTAGTCTTGGGTGCAATGTTGAATCTTAATTTAGATCGATCTAATCATGTTTTTTTTAAAGCTTCGTGGTTAAAGCGCATAAACATCATTGTTGCTTGCTTAATAATGTCCGCTTTTGTGGCGGTATTCGCGATTCCACAATCAAGCATGGCAGCATTACCAACCAAAAGCGCGATCAAAGATGCTCGGGTTATCTTACGCAATGCTCTACCGATTGATAATGATCTCCTGCGTGATGTCCAAAAAACTTTGGAGCAAATGCCACGTCAGGCAAATCTCAAAAGATGGAATAGTCTGAAAAAAGATATCGAGACTGTCTCTCAGAGCCTAACCCAAAATAAGGTACATCTGATCGCGGAAGTGAAGGCTGATCGCCAAAGCGTGGTGTCCGAGCATTTAACTAGTTTAATGACTGCTCTTGTGCCGCTACAGGAAGCGATCACTATCAAAGATCGCAATAGCGTTAAAGCCCTATCTGAAAAAGCATTGGACTATGTTGGTTTAGTGGAAGCTGACCTTATCGAAGCCTTCCCTTTTGAAGTACCCGTCAAGTATGCCAACTTGCCTCAACTTAAAGGTCGCGCGCTCGTTGAGTTATCAACCGAAAGTGGCAATGTCATGATCACGGTCGATGGTTACAATGCGCCAGTCAATGCAGGTCAATTTGTCGATCTTGTTCAACAAGGCTTTTATGACGGGCTGACCTTTACACGAGCAGACGAAAACTATTATCTTCAGACAGGCGATCCCGATGGTACTGCTGATGGCTACATTGATCCTGCTACTGGTAAATCTCGGACAGTACCGATCGAAGTTCGATTGCCTGATCAAAAAGTGCCCACTTATGGCAAAACCTTTGAAGAGATGGGATTGTCAGGAACATTGCCAGTTCTGCCTTTTGCTGTCTTTGGAACAGTTGCTATGGCTCATCCTAATAATGATGGGAATGCAGGTTCATCGCAGTTTTTCATTTACCTATTTGAATCAGGACTGACTCCTGCAGGGCTAAATTTGTTAGATGGAAACTACACCGTTTTTGGATATGTAACCGATGGCAAGGAAACTTTGGATAAACTTAGACTAGGTGACAAAATTTTGTCTGCTCGTGTCATTAGTGGCGCTGAAAATCTCATCAAATAATTTTTTACAAACATTTTATAAACATCAGAGGATCGCTAACTTAATGGGTACTCCCCGTCACGAACCGTATATTTTTAGTATGCCAAGTCCTAGTAGTGCGATCGCCCTAGCAGGAGCGCGCGAAGAAAACCTAAAACTACTTGCTGAAGAGTCAGGTGTACGGCTAGTGATGCGGGGACAAGACCTATTAATTGATGGCACTACGGCGCAAATTAACCTTTGTGAGCAAATCGTTAAATCACTGAAGCCTCTATGGTCACAGGAAAAAGTGATCGCCGCCGTGGATATTCGCGCTGCTCGTCAAGCGATCAACGAGGAACGCTCTACGGAATGGCGCGATCGCGCCACAATTTCTCGTAACCGACGCGGTGAAGCGATCCAGCCGCGCACATATCGTCAGCAACAATATGTGCAAGCTATGGAGAAACACGATTTAATATTTGGAGTTGGCCCTGCGGGTACTGGAAAAACCTACCTCGCTGCCGTTGCTGCGGTGAGTGCATTGCAAAGCGGTAAATTTGAGCGGATTATCCTTACTCGTCCGGCCGTCGAAGCAGGCGAAAGCCTAGGATTTCTGCCTGGAGACTTACAGCAAAAAATCGATCCTTACCTGCGTCCCCTTTACGATGCCATGAATGAAATGATCGGTGCAGACAAAGTACCGCAGTTAATGGAGCGTGGCATTATCGAAGTCGCACCACTTGCTTATATGCGGGGACGCACACTCAGTAATGCATTCATCATTGTGGATGAAGCTCAAAACACAACTGCAGTACAAATGAAAATGGTCTTAACTCGGATCGGCTTCAAATCGCGGATGGTAGTTACTGGGGATATTACGCAGATCGATTTGCCCCGCCATCAAAAATCTGGCTTGATCATCGCGATGAATATTCTGCAAGGAGTTGAAGGGGTTTCTTTTAATTTGTTTGATAAGTCGGATGTGGTGCGTCATCCGCTAGTACATAACATCATCGCCGCTTATGAAAACGCCGAAGGAGAATAAAAATATGCAAGTTACCGTCAAATTATTTGCAGTTTTCCAAGAAGTATTCACTGTTGATGAAATGCAAATTACGCTTGAGTCTGGCGCGGCGGTATCACAAATATTTGATCGCTTAGTTAGCCAGCAGCCAAGCCTTGAAAAATGGCGATCGCTAACCCGTTATGCCATTAATCTAAACTTTGCCGATCCACACACATCTCTTGCTGATGGTGATGAAGTAGCACTTATCCCACCTGTAAGTGGTGGATAAACTTAGCTAATAGCTTGTATTCATCCAACCTTGACCAGACCAATCAAGTAAGCCACTAAACTGTTTCAGGTCAATAAAACTAAGCTGTAACAAAATCATTAGCAAAGGACCTTCTTGGCGCTCTTGCCAGCGTTTGGCAACTGCTAATTGCTCACGATCGACTACAGATGACTCAAGCAGGTGTTGCTCTAAATCTTCTTGATGACTAGCGATCGCATATGTTTGGGATTGATAACTCATTGAAATCAAATAACTAACGACTTAGGCGATTTGGATTAATAGCGTAGCGCACCTTACCATATCTAGCAACGTCCCACAAAGTTATTTTTTTAAAGTTATTTTTTAAAGTTAAGCTAGATGACACTTCTCGCCGCCTAGCAGCCTGTCGGAGAAATGATTTTTCGGCAAACTGGTTTCCTGTAGGGTTCGTTACGCTATCGCTAACGAACCTTGATCTGTTGAGTCGTGCGTTACGCTATCGCTAACACACCCTACGAAGACAATTACGAAGGCGATTTTGGGTTTCTCCGACAGGCTGCTAGCTTAACTTCACAGCCTAGCTTAACTTCACAAGATGGCAGCGATCGCTAAATGTATGCCAAAAAGTCTATATGCAGAAAATCAAACAAAAAAGTTAAGCAAAGAACAACTGACATGGGTTTTTACAACACATAATGATTTTAGTAACTCTTTTAAAATCTGTGGCTATGATTAGGTTGATTAAATGATCATATTTTAGGAGTGTATTTTAGGATTGCCCTTTAGCCACTAATAAAAAATTGCAGTGCTGTAACAAATTTGACTACATGAACAAGCCTAAATTTTCTGAAGAACTATCTGCGAAAGATTTGCAAAATCTTCAGCAAGAAGTCAAAGAATTGCGAATAGAAGTTAGCCGACTTCAGATTGAAAATTGCGATTTGGAGAACTCTTTGTTAACCGCAATTGAACATGGGGATTTGATTGAATCAGAACTGTTAGATGTAAATAAAAGATTAAAAAATGAAATCATCGAACGTAAGATGGCACAAGCTACTCTGCAATCAATCTTAGAAATTGTCTATCGAGATAAAAGTGACCTTGAGATCATGTTGTCAAATACCACCGAGCATGGCGATACGACTGAATATGAACAATATAGTCGTGCGGTCGAGGCGATGCGTCAAAGTGAGATCCAGTTAAAAGAACATGCAAATCTATTAGAACAACGTGTCGAGGAACGTACTCGTGATCTAAAACAGGCAAAAGAAGACGCAGAGTCAGCAAGTCTCTCTAAAGCAGCATTTCTAGCGAATATGAGTCACGAATTGAGAACTCCTCTCAACGCAATTCTGGGATTTGCACAGCTTATGCTTTATGACCAAGCTCTAAATGAGCAGCACCAAAGCGATTTACAGACTATCTGTAATAGTGGCAATCATCTGCTGGTAATGATTAATGACATTTTAGAAATGTCAAAACTGGAAGCGGGGAGTATCTGTCTGCGAGAGAAAGAATGTTATCTCTACCACATTGTTGATACCGCTCGAGATATGTTGGCGCTGAAAGCTCATGAAAAAGAATTAATGTTTGATTTCAAGATTCATCCAGATGTACCTCCATATATTTATACAGATGAAGGTAAACTCCGCCAGATTTTAATCAATTTAATTAGCAATGCAATCAAATTTACGGATGTAGGACATATTCATATTCGTGTTTTCCCTAAAGAAGTGGAGGCGATCGCGGGAGAAATTCCTGAAGTGACTCACAATCTTCATTTTGAGGTGGAAGATACTGGTTTAGGCATCTCTGAGGCAGAAATACCAACTTTATTTGAACCTTTTGTGCAGACAGACTCAGGCAGGCGATCGCAAGAAGGTACTGGCTTAGGTCTATCGATTAGTCGTAACTATGTGCAGATTATGGGTGGGCAAATGTCTGTAACCAGTAAATTAGGAGAAGGATCTACTTTTAAGTTCTACATTCCCATTAAATCTTTAAATTTATTTAGTAAAGATTCTTCGATATCATCGTCAAATCGAGTGATTGGTATCGTAGGAAATAAGTCTTACCGCATTTTAATCGTCGAAGATATTCTTCTTAATCGACAATTATTAACCCGAATTTTAGCTCCTCTAGGATTTGAAGTGCTCGAAGTTAGTAATGGGCAAGAGGCGATCGCTGTTTGGCAATCTTGGTCACCTCACTTGATTTGGATGGATATCCGCATGCCGATATTAAATGGCAATGAAACTACGACCACAATCAGAGAAATCGAAGCAATTAGAAATATCTCAGAATCTCAAAAAGTTCGCATTATCGCTCTAACTGCCAGCCTAGTCGATCTTAGAGAAGAAAATATAAATCTTTTTGGATTTGATGGACTTATAGCTAAACCATTTACAGAAGATAAGATTTTTGCAAAAATGGCTGAACAATTAAATCTGCAATACATTTACAGCAAACGTTTACAGCAAACGTCATAGTGATTGAGCTATATTTTAGTGCAAAGCTATATACTTTAACGATCATGTTCTTTAAGAATGATTTACTTTAACGATGATCAATGCACGTATGAGCGAAATGGCGAAGATCGTTCAGCCAATAGTTCGCGCATCTGGTATGTGCCGTATATAGGATTATTCTCGTAATTCCCATAAAGAATAATGTTAGCAAAAAATCCATTTATTCCTTGCAAGTCTTCAATCCGTTCAATATATTTGCAATATTTAATTGATGGATTTTCTTTACGCCAGTTTAAATATTCAGAATAGCTACCTGTAACCACAAGGATTTGAGTAGTGTTTTTAATGTCAATATTTGGAATCATTTTTATATCTACATAGATAAAGTTTTAATTAAGTCTCAAATCAATATCCCCAACCATATGCTTAATATATCTTAGTATAAATTAATATATGTCGCTATAACCCATTAAGGTGAGCAAAGCTTGAAGATAAAGGCAGCACTTTGCGTTGCTTCAGTCTTCAGTTTATTAATTAGCGATCGTGTAGACTTAAACGGAAAGAATTACACCTTATTATCTGTGATATTTTTGCGATGCGCCTCCCACCTTATCTACTGTCAGCCTTAGTTGCACTTTTACTGATCATTACAAGCTGTGTTTCTTCAGGACAATCTGCTAGTGCTCAACTGTCCGATGCTCAATTTGAGAATAAAGTTTTAGAGATTATTCGTAAAAATCCTCAGGTAATTTTAGACTCTGTACAGTCTTACCAAAGGTCTCAAGCTCAACAAGAAGAACAGTTGCGGGATAAGGTGTTATCGCAAATTCGCCAAGAACCGCGTCTACTCCTTCGTAACTCACCTGTGACGGGTTCAGCTAGTCAGAAAATTATTATGGCGGAGTTCTCAGATTTTGAATGTCCTTATTGCTCTAAGGCACAAGCGGTAGTGAAAGAGTTTATGGCAAAAAATCAGAATGATGTGACTCTGGTCTATAAACATTTTCCACTTACCGAGATTCATGCACAAGCAGAACCTGCGGCAATGGCAGCTTGGGCTGCTTTTCAACAAGGTAAGTTTTGGGAATATCATGATGCTTTGTTTCAGCAGCAGAGCAAGCTCGGCGAAGAGTATTATCTGGAACTTGCCAAGAGTTTAAATCTGGATGTTGATAAATTTAATCGCGATCGCAAAAGTGCGGAAGCGAAAGCAGCAATTAAGAAAGATTTTGAGCTTGGCAAATCTTTAGGAGTACGCGGTACACCTTCGTTTGTGATCAACGGCATATTTTTCTCTGGAGCGCCAAATGTCAAAGATTTGGAAGCGCTAGTGGCTCAAATCAAGTCTGGTAAATGATTTGATTAATTGGTAATACGGTTAGTAGTAAGGTGGACAAAATCCACTTTACTATTTCAGATTTGATTTTTAATGTTTTCTAGATAAAGAACTGTAAATGAGCAATTGGAAAGAGCGAATAGTTATTACGCCCCTTGCTCGTTTAGCGGATCGCCTAACTTGGCTAGCAGAGCATCCTGTCTTTGGAGTAATGGCGATCGCATTAGTTGCTTTTGGTACACGATTCTGGAACTTAGACGGCACGGCTGATATAGTTTTTGATGAGATTTATTATCCCAAGTATGCTCAAAATTATTTGCGCGGTGAACCACTTTTTGATGCCCATCCACCTTTAGCAAAATACATTATTGGCTTAGGAATCCAGATCTTTGGTTATGCGCCTTTTGGTTATCGGTGTATGACCGCGCTCGCTGGTTCACTTTTGCCATTAGTTACTTATGAATTTGTCTGGCAATTGAGCGATCGCCGTGACTGGGCATGGCTAACGGGTTGGTTTGTGGCGATGGATGGTTTGTTATTGGTGGAGTCCAGATTTGGTCTAATTAACATTTACATTTTGTTGTTTGGGATGTTGAGTCAGTTATGTATGGTAATGGCTCTGAAGCGATCGCGACAACGATGGTTTTGGGTAATTGCTACTGGCTTGATGTTCGGTGCATCATTTAGCGTCAAGTGGACAGGCTTGGCATATATTGTCGGGCTGGTCGTGATCGCTGGTTATGCTCGGTCGCGTTATCGTCAAACTTTAAATGCAAATCAGATTTTGATTGGTTTAATAATTCTGCCGATCATCTTCTATTTCGGAGAATGGATTCCGCATTTAATAATTAATCCTGAACGTGATATTTGGGAATTGCACCGTCAGATTATCGGCTTTCATCAAAATCTAGGAGTTGGAAAAACTCAGCCAATCCATCCCTATTGTTCGCCGTGGTGGAGTTGGGTTTTATTAATTCGCCCGATTGCTTACTTTTTTGAGGTTCGTCCCAATAGCATGGTGGAATCTGTGCTGGCGATCGGCAACCCATTTTTATATTGGCTAAGTGTGATTGCTTTGCTAAGCTGTCTAGCGATTTTAATCATATCTAGATTCAGATTTCCACCAAAGATATTCACCCAGATATTTTCTAAAGAGCGATCGCCATTAGTCTGGTTTATTTTCTATGTAATGATCAGTTTTGCCGCACATTGGTTGCCTTGGAGCATTAGTCGGCGCTGTATATTTCTGTATCACTATATGCCAGCTTCAGTTTTTGCCTTTGCAGCACTTGCCCTTTTGGTATCACTGATGTGGCGATCGCCTTTAAAAGAAATCCAAGCGCTCAGTTCGGGGATTTTTGTGATGATTACAATTGCATTTTTATTTTGGCTACCGATTTATATCGGTTTACCGATCTCCTCGGTCTATTTGCGCGTGCTAATCTGGTTGCCTAGCTGGATATAGAACTCAGATGTTAAAGAATGTACTTCTCGCCGTCTCTAACATTCGGGTTCGGTGATCGCTATAACTTTTGGCAAAACCGTAAGGTTTTCCAAAAGCAACGATAGGGTAAGCTAAGTTATCTCCTTGTTTGCAGTTCGGGAAATATGCAAAACTTTCGCAATTACTATGAAATCCTCGGTATACCGAAAACATCCACGGCTGACGAAATCAAGCGCTCCTACCGTAGGTTAGCGCGAAAATATCATCCCGATCTTAATCCTGGAGACAAAGCCGCAGAAGAACGCTTCAAAGATATCGGTGAAGCTTATGAAGTCCTGTCTGACACTACCAAACGTCAGCAGTATGATCGCTTTGGGCAGTATTGGAAACAAGGCGGCTTTCAAGGTCAAGGCGGACGACCTCCATCTGCACGTGAACAATATACGCCTGACTTTGAGCGTGGCTCTACAGGCGATGTTGACTTTAGCCAATACAATGACTTCCAAGAATTTGTTGATCAATTACTAGGCAAATTTCGGACTAATGAACGCGCCCAAGACACGGGTGGCGCATCTTCTTACCGCACCACTACTCAAGCCCCACCACGCCCCACCCCACGCCGTGATTCAGAAGCTTTATTAGAATTACCCCTCGAACGCGCATATGTTGGTGGTCGCGAACGCATCCGTCTCGAAGATGGGCGATCGCTTGAGGTGAATATGCCCGCAGGGGTTCTCTCAGGACAAAGAATTAGGCTCAAAGGTCAAGGAGCATCAGGTGGTGATCTTTATCTCAAGATCACGCTTAAGCCTCATACATTTTTTACTCTCGAAGGTTCGGATATTCGCTGTCAATTACCAATTTCGCCCAGCGAGTCAGTCCTAGGTGTTCAAGTAGAAGTACCTACCTTAAGCGGTTTAGTAAAGCTGACAATCCCTCCTGCGGTGAAATCTGGTCAGCAATTGCGCCTATCGGGAAAAGGTTTTCCAAAAGATGCACGAACCTTTGGCGATCAGTATGTAGAAGTCCAAATCGTAGTTCCCAAAAATCCTAGCAATCGTGAACGTGAACTTTACGAACAACTACTCAAAATCCAGTCATTCGATCCACGCGAAAATTTACCTAAAAAATAGCCTCAATGTCTACCACCATCTATATCAATCAAGCCTGTATTGAGTCGCTCGATATATCTCCCGCCAAGATCGTCATTGAGAAGCTATTAGCTAATTGGGATGAAACGGCTGAAGGCGATCGCCAATTTAAAATAGAACTTATTTGGAATAAGGAAGATGGAGACCCTCGCGAACTTTCGGAAATTTCAGAAGTTCGTCTCTGGTTTGTGCGCTTAGATGCCACTTATCCTTGGTTCTGCTATCTCCTCGACTGGCGTTTAGAACTTAGTCGCTATGCAGCGATGTTAGTCCCCCACCAGTTTAAGCGCGAAGGTGATGGCTATGTGCTGCAATACAATCCTGAAGCATTGGAGCTTTTTGTGATGCAGAAAGTATTTGTTATTTCGCTCTGGCTAAAGTCACGCGGGATCGATAGCACTGCCAAACTACAGCAAATGACTCAAAGCCTAGGCTATGAAATAGACTCTACGTTTTTCAGTCTTCTCTAAAATCAATGTGAATCAACCATCTAAGTTTGAGGTATTTTAGTCAATTTCTTTGCCAGCACACAAAGAAATAATTCGATTTACAAAAGCTTTAAGCTCTGGACAAGCCTGAATTGTAACCATTAAATCTTGATTTTTTAGAATTGTTTTGCCATCAATGATCTTGTTATAGTCTCTTTTACACTCTCCTAGCTTAAAAATCTCCTTAATCCAGTAAGAAGGTGGTTTGTTGTGATTTACCATCTCTGGTGCGCCACTGGGGACAGAACGATTATGTTTAGCGATCTTTTGGACAGTATTCCAATAAGGAAGCAACCATGCTTCAAAATCATGAGATGAAGTATGTGGATAGAATTTAGGATTATTCCCCACCCATTCAATCATTTTTGTTTTAGCATCATCTGCATTTGCAAAATCTTTTGTCCCTGTATAAACATCTGTTAAGGCAATTACAGCATCATTCTCACGGAGCAAATTTTCTACAATTCTCTTCAACTTATCTCCCTTAGGTATTCTGCCATCTTGAGAAATAAATTTTAACCTTGGCATATTTTGCGCTAAATAATTTTGCAGAAACTCACGTAATTTCTCTCTAAAAGCGAATTCAGTAGCACCTTCAACTAAAATTGCAACTTTCATGGACGACCACCCATTACATTCATTGCCCAAAGTTGATCGAGGCTATAATCCTCCAACCATTTATCAAGATCGAGAGTGTCAGCCCATGTCATTTTGGCTTCACCATCTTCAAGATCGCAAATTAGAACTTCACGGGGTTCCAGAAATCGAATGAGTCTATCTGAGTGTGTCGCTACAATTAACTGAGTATACTTTGAAGCTTCTCGCATCAAGTAAACCAAATGTCTTAAAAGTTCGGGATGTAAACTAACTTCAGGTTCGTCTAATAGAGTGATTTTTGTCAAACTTTGGCTTTGCAGAAGTGCTACTAACCAAAGAAATCGAAGCGTTCCCTCTGACAACTCATGCACATATATAGGCTGAGAAAAATTTCTGTCTTTCCAAGTCATAGAAATAGTTCCTGCGGCAACTGGCGGGAAGTTCAAGCGCTCAAAATCTGGAAATGCGGCAGAAATGATGTTTTCAACCATTTCAAAGCGATCGCGATCACTTTCACGTAGATCGTAGAGACAAGAGACCAAATCCTCCCCTTTTACCCCTGGTAATTTTGCGGGTCGCATTGTTTGAGGTAGACGGATTGGGCTTATCCTTGAAACATCAAGCGCTCCATAATAAGTACAAGAAGCAAGATTTTTTCGTAGATGCTCAGGTTCTTGATACATTTTAGGAACTTGGGAAAGAGAAGTCTCTAGATAATTGAGTTCCCAATTGGGACTCAAAATAGCATCGTCTTCTCGAAAATATTTAATATTTAAACCATAAGCCTCAATGTATCTTTTGGAAATAAGATTGTCTCCGATCATTGGGAAATGATAACTAACTATTTCATTTACAGAACTTGGTTGTTTAGTTAAATGTTCTTGGCTAATTTCATAAGCTAAACCTTTAGGAGCTATAGCTAGACAGTATGTTAGGCTTTCTTGATCTAATGCCTTTGCCAATATTCCTATTTGCAATTTTTCTGCTCTCCCTCTAGTTAAAATTTCATTCAGTCCACCTTTGCTTTGTAATGACTCATGTAACTTCCCACTTGCTGAAGCAGATAACATTGACATTACATCTAAAAAAGAGGTCTTGCCTGAGCCATTTGCACCAATCATAACAACCAGATCTCGCATTTCCAGATCGACTTGTTGAAGACGGCGAAAACCTTTGATAGATATTCTTTCAAATTTACTCATAGCAAGTAGTCAGCAAGATTTTTTTCGTGATACTTTTTTATAACATTCAGTATATCGCGTTCATCTTAGTTTGGACATTGAGCCAATCAACCCTCCCACCCTTTTTAAATTTATTTAAGAAACGGACGATTACCTCTCTACTTTGCTTTCACGCACGGAAAAAGCATTGAGTTAGAAGTGATCGCTGAAGCTAGACTAGATAAAAATTTTAGCTATATTAATGCGGCGATCGCTATTAATAGCAGTATTAACATCTAAATTAGTTGATGCAACTACACCTATTTTCTTGTTTAGTGATGTTATTTACGATTATTTGAAAGCAATTGATTAGAGAATTGGAACGAGTCTAAATAACATGCTTCAGCTTTCATTTTGAAATGGCATTTTTTCAATTTACTCCCTTCCCAGTGAAAGATTAGACGGAGCGCCGCACCGCTAATTCTTGGGTTTTAATGTCTATTTTTCTACTGGGAAGGGAGTATAAAGTTAGAAAATGTAAAATTTAACGAGTAACTGAGTGATATATTTATGGTGGAGTATTAAAAAACTTTCTTGAATTAAGGATCTGCTTGTATGACACTCTCTACTCTTTTTCCACAATGTCAAGATTTACAAGCACAAGTTGAAGCTATCTTACAGCTTTTGCAACAGGAGCCAAATCTGCGATCGCAACAAGATGGCAGTATCGTTCAGTCTTCACTAAGAAAGGCGATCGCGCCAACTTTTGAGATCGTATTTGCGGGGGCATTTAGCGCAGGTAAATCGATGTTGATTAACGCGCTATTGGAACGGGAATTGCTTTATAGTGCCGAAGGACACGCAACGGGGACGGAATGTAAAATTGCTTTTGCTAAAACTGGCGAAGAACGAGTTGTATTAACTTTTCTCAATGAAGTAGAAATACGCGAACAAATTCAAGCGCTATCTCAGCTAATTGGACAAGTTCCACCTACGAATATTAATGAAATCGAAGCACTTAAACAGTTGCAAACCTCAACTCTTAAGGTGATTGAGCAAGAGGGAGGTAAGAGTAAATCAAAACGAGCGAAAGATGCTGATGCCTTAAATCTATTGATTGAGGGCTTTATCCAGAATCGCGATCGCATTAGTTCAATTACTAATGCCACTTACTCAATGGAACAGTTTGGCTTTGAAAATCTCAAAAAAGCCGCAGACTACGCGCGGCGCGGTGCAAATAGCGCTGTCCTCAAGCGCGTAGAATATTATTGCAATCATCCACTTTTGGAAGACGGTAATGTGATTATCGACACTCCAGGGATTGATGCTCCTGTCAAAAAAGATGCGGCTTTAACCTTTGAAAAAATTCAACATCCTGACACCTCGGCAGTAGTGTTCGTTCTCAAAACCGCAGCGACTGGAGAAATGACTTCGGAAGAGACGGAACTTAGCGAAAAGATGCAAAATAATGCAGGAATTCGCGATCGCGTGTTTTATGTATTCAATCGCATTGATGAGACTTGGACAAATGATCAATTGCGCGATCGCCTAAATCAGACAATTTCTAGCCAGTTTCGCAATAGTTCTACTAAAATCTATAAAACTAGCGGACTGCTTGGCTTTTATGGCAGTCAGATTAAAAAAACGAGTTTCAGCGATCGCTTTGGTCTAGATACTGTATTTGCCGAAAGCGTCAAGAGTGTCGGCGGTCAAGAAGGTACACCGCAATTTGTCAATGAATTTAACAGTTATTGTTTAGTTTCTGGCAAGCTTGACATTACTAAGTTCCCAATCCCTTACAGCGTGTTGGAAACTAATGTAAAGAATGAGAAATATGTTCGCTTGCTCAGTAATTCGGGAACAGAACTAATCAATCAACTGATTAAGGATAGCGGCATTGAAGAATTTCGGACTGCGATTACCCGCTATTTGACAACCGAAAAACGTCCATTGCTATTTGCCGATCTTGCCGATGATCTGCAACCGATTTGTATCGCATTGCGTCAGTCCTATCTCGAAGCATGGCTCAAACTTGAGAGTCAGCCTCGCGATATTGAGGCGATCAAGTCTCAAGAGTTACAGAAGCTCAGCCATGATCTCAAGCAGATTGGCGATCGCTTGCGCGAACATGTTGCCCAAGAAGTAAATGTTGCCGTTGCTAGCGATCGCAATGAGCTTTTAGAAGCAGATTACTTGAAGCTAAAAACCAAGATGGTGAGGCGCTTAGATGAGCTGATTGTCAGCTTTTCCGTTGCACTCGTCCATCAACGCGCTCAAGCAAGTCATCGCCGCAACTCTGTCGTTCCTGTAATGGGCATTTTGACGGAAGGCTTCTACTTCTTGGCTAATGAGCTAGAGGATGTTTTGGTGGAATGCTCTAAGGAGATTATTACCAACTTCTTCCAAAATCTGATTGAGAATATCAAGAAAGCTGATTATTACCGCGAACTCTATCGCTTGCTGGGTAATGATGGAGATACAGAGAGCTATCTACAAGGTTTGATGGTGAAAGCATCTGAGGCTTTAGTAAATGAAGCTAAAACTGAATGCGATCGCTATGTACGCGAACGTCCAGAATTTTATGCAGCGGACAATATAGTACTTTGGCAATTGCAACAAACTTTATATCAAGCTTGTCGCGGTTACGATTATCAAAGCATGATTGAGTCTGAGCCAGCAATTCGTCAATTTTTAAAGCTAGATTTTGAGTTCAAAGTCAAAGATACAGTTATTCGTACTTTCCGTCAGACGATTAATCAAACTCTAAACACGCATTTACTCGGAGGCGCGGACAAACAAGCAGATAAAATTTTGCAGCAGTATGATCGCGCTCGTGCGTATCTCGCTCAAACTTTAGAGAAAGAAGCTCAATCTAAGGTTGATAATAATCGCCGTTTGCAAGGTGAGGTAAAGCAAAATATTGATGTGTATAATGGCGCAGTTTCTAACATTAACCAATGCTTAGAAGCGATGCAATTGACACGCAAGAAGTTGCCAATTATCAGCGAATCTGATTTGTCGGTTGCACCAATTATCTCTGATGTATCTGGTGTATCTGATGTAATTGATGCTGAGTCGGTCGTTATTGTTGAAACAAATAATTCAATTTTAGATACAGCAGCATAATTTTATCCTCCCTAACTTAGTCAATAAGAATAACTCTATGGCAGATAAAACACCCCGTATTCATATTCCACGCAGCGCTAAAAATAAAGTGTTTGAGCGCAACAATTATGAATGTCAAAGCTGTCACAAAATCGACATTAGCGCAAAGAGTTTACAAGTCGATCATATTATTCCTCTAGAGAAAGGTGGAACTAATGATTTGAGTAATTTTCAAACTCTTTGTGCTAAATGTAACCGAGAGAAAAGTGCCAAGCTTGATCCTCGCTTTCGGAGATTATTTAGTGATTAGAAAAGGCGGCACTTTGTACCGCCTTTTGCTTAAACTGGTTGGAAATAAAACGCAAAGCCTAGAATTGCGTATGTCGCCATTAGCAAAGTTCCTTCTAACCAATTTGAACGCCCATCAGAGCTAATCGAATTCGCAATCAGAACCGCCACCGCTACCGCCACTAATTCAAAAGGATTAAAGTTTAAATCCATCGGCTGACCCATAAACCAACCGATAATTACCAACAAAGGTGCAACAAATAGAGCAATTTGCATACTCGAACCAACAGCAACTGATACTGAAAGTTCCATCTTATTTTTCATCGCTACTGTAATCGCAGTTGTATGTTCCGCCGCATTACCGATGATTGGCAATAGAATTACCCCCGTAAATAGTTGCGTCAATCCTAGCTGTGCCGTCGCCTCTTCTAAGGTTCCAACCAAAAGCTCAGATTCTAAAGCCACTAACAAAGTCACTCCCAATAGAACTGCAATCCATAATTTAAGATTTATTTCTTGAGGATGTCCTACTGCTGCCGCTGCGTCATCTGCTTCTGACTTTCCGACATCATAAAGATAAGCATGGGTTTTCATCGAGAATAAGAGTGTCAAACAATAGACAGCAATCAACACGATCGCTACGGCGATCGATAATTTTTGCAATACTTCTTCGCTAATACCCGCACTTGTAAAATTAGCAGCTGTCGGCAACAATATTGCAACTACTGCTAAATTCATCACCGACGCATTTAATCTCGCCATTGTCGGCTGAAATTCCTGCTCTTTGTAGCGTAAACCACCCAAAAACATCGACAAGCCCATTACTAACAAAAGGTTGCCAATAATCGAACCTGTGATGCTAGCTTTGACAACACCTGTAAATCCTGCATTCAACGCCACGATCGCAATGATTAGCTCAGTGGCATTACCAAAAGTCGCATTTAACAAACCACCCCATGATGAGCCAAGCACTACGGCGATTTCTTCAGTTGCCGTGCTTAACCAAGATGCTAAGGGCAAAATTGCGATCGCAGAAGTTACAAATACAACTGTAGAATTCCATCCGAGTAAGTGACCGATCACCGAAATCGGTACAAACACGAGCAAACCAAAGGAGAAGATTTTCTTAACCATAACCAGCCGTTGTAGTGTCAAAGCTAATATACAGCAATCTTTAATGCTGGCGCTAAGCAGCAGCATAGAGATTGTTATAAAATATGATCCCTAATCAAGGAAATCGTTATGACAGAACTGACCACCGAACAACATCGCGCCAAGATGCAACGCCGCCAAGAAGTGCAGCATCAACGAGTTGCTGATCGCAATTTGGAAAAAGGTTTGATAATTATTAATACAGGAGACGGTAAAGGTAAAACTACCGCTGCGCTGGGCATGGTTTTGCGATCGCTTGGGCATGGATACAAAGTGGCGATCGTGCAGTTTATTAAAGGCGCGTGGGAGCCTGCGGAAAAGAAAGCATTTGAAATGTGGGGAGACCAACTTGTTTTTCAAGCTCTGGGTGAGGGATTCACATGGGAAACGCAAGATCGCGATCGCGATATCGTCAAGACCAAAGAAGCATGGGAAGTGGGGCTGAGCTATATCAAAAATCCTGAATACAAACTGGTTCTACTTGATGAAGTGAACATTGCGCTTAAGTTAGGATATCTTGATGTTGAAACTGTGATCGCTGGGTTAAAAGAGAAACCCGCCGATTCGCATGTGATTCTTACAGGTCGAGGTGCTCCACCTGAACTAATCGAAGTCGCAGACTTAGTAACCAGAATGGAACTGGTCAAACATCCATTTAGAGAGCAAGGTGTCAAAGCCCAAGCAGGAATAGAGTTTTAGTTTAAGACGTGCCAAGTAAGGATCAAACTAAGTTATAGTTTCTCTAACAAAATCCCGAAACCTAATTTCAGCAGTAACTTCGTCCTCTTGAGCTTGTTCTAAAAATATATATAGATATTCTTTTTTTACCCATGCAAATGTAGGACTGCGATCGCATTCCACATAAACATTTTGTTGTAACTGATAAATTTTTAACTCTTTGCCATCGTAGCGCCAAAATTCAGGAACACCCATACTCGCATAGAGGCGATTTTTATCAATATCAGTATGTGTAATATCGACCTCAACAACGAGATCAGGTGGCGGATCTTTAGTGAAATCAATTGTTTTACCTGCAACTTTGGACTGGTTCTGAATGTAATAAGCGCAGTCTGGTTCAGCCCCACGATCAAGGTCTTGGCGATTGATTGTCGTTGAGCGCATAGATTTAAGTCTTAAACCCATCTCTACCGCCAAAATCCGAATAAACAAACCAATCATTTCACTTGCCGATTCATGACTTTCTAATGGCATCGTAATTTCTAGAGTCCCATGATCGTAAGTTAGTCGGCTAGCACGGCTCTGCGGCAAAGCACTAAGGATTTGTTGATAAGCTTGCCAAGTTAGACCATTAAGGGTGACTCGTTTTTCCCCTAGATTGTTATTTAGAGGTGGCTTGTTAAGCTGCGATCGCTCATCTAGTAATGAAACTGGTGTAACCATGAGTGAAACACAGATTTGTATATATGTATTATAAATGAGCCATTATTAATGAGCCATTATTAATGAGCCACAGTGCTTCACGCTCTCCCTCATGCTATGGATTTAATATGTCAAAAATTGGTGTCGGTATTATTGGAACAGGCTTCGGGCAGCTTATTCATATTCCTGCTCTACAAATTCATCCTGATACAGAAGTCTTGGCTGTGTACCATCGCGATCGCCTGAAAGCGCAACAAATAGCTGATAAGTTTGGCATTTCTCATGCCTGCGATCGCCTTGAGGATTTACTTGCAATTAAAGAAGTCCAAGCAGTAACGATCTCCACGCCACCAAGTTTTCATTATGAACAAGCAAAAGCCGCGATCAAGGCAGGTAAGCATATTCTGCTAGAAAAGCCAGTGACGATGAATGCTCAAGAAGCGATCGCTCTTAATCAACTTGCTCAACATAATCAAGTGATCGCTGCCACCGATTTTGAATTTCGCTGTGTACCGCACTGGCGATATCTCAAGCATTTACTAGATAACAATCATGTTGGCAAAAAACGCCTGATTGAGATTAATTGGCTAGTCCAAGGTCGCGCCAATCCTAAGCGGATTTGGAATTGGTATAGTCAAAAAGTATATGGCGGCGGTGCATTAGGCGCGATCGGCTCTCATGTCTTCGATTATGTACGTTGGCTCTTTGGCGATATCACTAGTCTCTGCGGACAACTCAGCACAGCAATTAGAGATCGCCCCGATGCTAATGGTGTTTTGCGTCCTGTAGATGCTGATGACACGTGCAACATTCTTTTAGAACTCGCCGATGGAACCCCCTGCAATATTTCCCTAAGTACCGTCACCTATCGAGGGCGTGGTCATTGGCTAACGGTCTATGGTGAAAATGGAACGCTCGTACTCGGTAGTGCTAATCAATCTGATTATGTACATGGATTCAGTCTACGTCAGGGCAAACTTGATCGTTCTGAAATGGAAGTTATGCCAATCCCATCCGAATATGACTTGCCAAACACCTATACTGATGGTCGGCTTGCACCTGTACTCGCAATATGCGATCGCTGGGTAAACTCAATTCAAACAGGACAACCAATGACACCGAGTCTCCATGAAGGTGCATGGTCACAGTTACTTATGGATTTGACTCAAGCGTCGCATAATCAAAAGAAATGGCTTGATGTGCGATCGCCTTTCTAAAATTGAAGCAATTGCTAGGCTTCAGGGAGACTCTGTAGTCATAGACAGCGATCGCTATTTTGAGTATTAAAAATTTAAGCGATCGCGTTGAGGTTAGGTGATAGGCGATCGCTATTGATATTCAAGTCAAATCTTTTTTGAGAATAATGAACTAAGACACCATCTCATTAATTAATTTCTAAGGGCAAAAAAATATTTGTAGCAGGATATCAGCAATTCTCATTATGAAAATTTTGCCTTGATTTGGCTTTAGCTATTGAGACTATTCTCAATAGCTAGGCTTGAAAAGCCTAATCTTTCGTCCGAAATTTGAAAGCTCAGGGAGGCTAAAAGTCATAATGAGAATTGCTAGTAAGTATTTGCATAACACAGGCTCAATTTAAACCCACATTCCGCTCGTAATGGAAGACCAAAAATAATTAGGAAACAGTTACAGGGAGAAGATAGTAGCGTTGGCAAGCAGGAGAGAAGAAATTTAAGATATGCAGACGAGGAGGAGACAAATTGACAATTTGAACAACTCCATGACAAGCAACTAAATGAACCGCCAAAAAACA
>Ga0105048_10002618_pt1 | contig 29246 bp, 34 predicted proteins | sample MAT05_FD_78382 | JGI IMG/M metagenome (GOLD analysis project Ga0105048, IMG submission 78382) | Freshwater microbial communities from Lake Fryxell liftoff mats and glacier meltwater in Antarctica - MAT-05 | ecosystem: Environmental > Aquatic > Freshwater > Ice > Liftoff microbial mat | place... | reverse complement strand
GGAGATCATGCAGGGCCAGGCTGACCGCATGCGCCGCCTGATCAGCGATCTGCTGTCGCTGTCGCGGATCGAGCTCATCGAACATCGCACGCCAGAGGGCGCAACCGATCTTGCCGATGTCGTGCGCGAAGTTGTCGCTGCGCTGGAGCCGGTCGCGGCCGAACGGGGCGTCAAGGTTTCGGTCAGTGGCGCCGACAAGCCAGTTATGGTCACCGGCGTGCGCGACGAGCTTGCGCAGGTGGTCCAGAACCTCATCGACAACGCCGTGAAGTATTCCGAAAGCAAGGGCGTGGTTCTTGTCGATCTTGTCGCCGGCGTCTCCCATGATGCGGCTGCGGCGCGCGCGGGCCGCCAATGGGACGAAGCGGGGCACATGTCGATCGTGACCTCGCACGGCGTGGGCGGGCAGAGCGCTGCGCTGCGCGTCACGGACGCTGGCCCAGGTATCGAGCGGCAATACCTGCCGCGCCTGTCGGAGCGTTTCTATCGCGTCGATCCGGGCCGTGGATTGCGGCCGGGTACGGGCCTTGGCCTCGCGATTGTTAAACATGTGGTGCAGCGCCATCGCGGCGAATTCCTGGTCGAGAGCGAGCCGGGCCGCGGGTCTGCGTTCGGCGTTGTTCTACCAATGGCGGCCGGCGCAAACGCATGAGCGCCGAGGATTGAGGCCCCGGCGCACGCTGTTGTCCCAAGGGGATCCAGTGTTTCAGCGTGAGGGACGCCGAATAATTCGCGCCCGGCTGCGTGTCGGCGCCGCGTGTTGTCGACGCATCGGTGTGCGATACTCGAAGGTGAGCTGGTTCCCGGCCTTCGCGATGTTGACTAGGGCTGAACCTCGAGCGTGAGCGAGGTGGTGTAGCTGCGCACGGGCGTGGCGGCGCCTGCAGGCGCGTCGCCCGACATGCGCGTCCAGATCAGGTAGACGCCCGGCTTGTCGAAGGTGAGCGCGATGCTGCCGTCGGCTTCGGAATGCACCAGCCTGCGATAGGCGGGGTCTTCATACGCGCCGCCTTCGCGCCAGACTTCCACCTGCTGGTTCGCCACCGGCTTGCCATTGAGCAGGACATGGAAGCGGAAGCCGCTGTCGAGATAGACGTCGTTGGGATGCGTCGTGGGTTTCAGTTCGAGCGCGCCAATGCGCGCATCAACAGGCGCCTTGGTCGGCGCGCCGCGCGTCACATAGACGTCTGCGACCGTTGCGGTCTGGCTCTGTCGCGTCTGTGCGCCAGCGGGGATTTCGCGATCCGGCGCGAAAGGCTGCCACACGCCATCGATCAAGACCTGCGGGCCCACGCGGCCGAGACGCTCACCCGTCGAGAGACGATAGGTGCCCGCATTCGGCGTTGCGGCTTCCAGGATCGTGACCTGCGTGAATTCCTGTTTGGCGGAGAATGTCGTTGTCGCGCCATCGGGCCCGACGATGGTCCAAGCATCCGACTTCACGGCGATCGACGGGTTGGCAAAATCCTCCGTGAAGGAGGATTGCACCGTCACAAGGTCCGCATTCGCTGTGGTGAAGAGGTTCGGCCGCAGATAGCTTGTGTCGGCCTGCGCGCTGCTGGCCGCGATGAGCGCTGCGGTGAGCATGCAGGCGGCCGGCAACGACCTGCGCAGGCGGACCGGAACGAGAAGAGGCATGGCGAATCCCCTAAGTTGCGAACAATTCGCAATACCATCCTTGGTTGCAGTTGCAAGTCATTTTCAACAAGGATAGGCGGATGGCTGATCACAGTGCAAAGGGCGTAGCGCGATGCGAAGCAGGCTGAAGATCTTGTCCGGGGTGATGGCCGCCGTCAGCGTTGCCGTGCTCCTCGCTGGCTGCGCCACGTCCGCTGCAACGTCTGGCCAGCCGGCCGCGCCCTCTGCGATGCGCGCCGACGAAAAGGCTTCGTTCGAGCAGGACCGCAAGGCGATCATGGCGATGGCGGGCGATTATCGCGTGCGCTTCGACTTCACTGAGACTGTCTCGTTCCTAAAGGACTACAAGGTCACAGAACCCAGCCGTTCGGGCGGCTATGAAGTCGTGCGCGTGATCGAGGACAGTGGCGCCTTTATCAGCCTGCAGCACATCCTGGTCATCGAGGCGGGGGAGGAAAAGTTCCCGATCAAGCACTGGCGCCAGGACTGGCGCTACGAGCCGGAAAGCGTGCTCATCTTCATCGGCGGCAATGCGTGGGAGAACCGCGTGATCCCGGCTGCCGAGCGCAAGGGGAAATGGTCGCAGACCGTCTATCAGGTCGAGGATTCGCCACGCTATGGCGCGCTCGGCGCGTGGGATCATTCCAACGGAATTTCGGCGTGGACCCCGCCGGCCGAACTGCGTCCCCTGCCGCGCCGCGAGTCCACCACCCGCGATGATTATTACGGCGTGCTCGCCATGAACCGTCACGCCATCACATGGGATGGGTGGGTGCACGAGCAGGACAACTCCAAGGTGGCGCTGATGGACGGCAAGCAGCGCATCATCGCGCGCGAGCAGGGCGTCAACACCTATCGCCACTATGCTGATTTCGACGAGAACGTCGCGCTCGACTACTGGAATGCGACGAAGGATTTCTGGGCCGCCGTCCGCGCCGAATGGTCGGCGTTCGAAACCCCGGGCACGACGTTTGGCCTCACGGTGAAGGGCGAGCCCGAGCCGATCTATACGCCGCTGCTCGAACTCGCCGATAACATCCAGGCGGGAACGACCACGACGGATGCGGCGGTGGTCGAGGCGAAGAAGGTCATTGCGCAGTTCACGACGCGCGACATTCAACCCCTCGAAATTCGGGTCGCAAAAGCGCCCAAGGCTGCCCAGTAGCAGCCCTCGTGGTTCGACGGACGCGTCCGCTGGGTTTATCAGCGCGAGCTCATCAAGAGGGCTATGCGACCTTGAGGGGAGCGCCGGCTACTACAGCAGACGTTGTTCCGCCTCGTCGCGGTGTTTCTTCAGGTATTTCATAAAGGGCGTGCCGCCGGTGCCGATGTCTGTGTCGTTGCCGGCTGAGTCCTTGCCCTGCTTGTTGATGTAACTCGCGGCGTATTCCAGGTGGCGCGTGCGGAAGCGCGCAAGGCTGCGGATGTTTGCGTTGTAGATCTCGCGCAGGTTCGCGTTGCCTGCAGCCTGCACGAAGGCGCGCAGGTTCGACAGCGCCCGCACCTTGTCGACAAACGTTCGGTGCGCTGGCGGGCGATAGATGTGGAGTTCATCGAGAAAGGTGCGCAGCGGATCGGCGGCATGGCCGACGCCAAGCAGCGCATCCATCGACGGCACTATGGTCGATTGCGATCCGGTCTGGCCACGGAAGGCCTGTGGCTTGCCGCCAGTCTCGGAAACGCCCTCGTAGATCAGGCCATCGCCCAGCGCCGGGTTGTCCTTCCAGCCGTGGATGTAAGGACGCACGCGATGGAAATAGACAAACGGGTCACAGCGCTCCGGCATGCGATCGAAGATCGCGTTCACATCATCCCAGCCGTGATTGATCAGCGCGAGGCTCGCCTCGACGGCGGCGGCATCCCCATTCTTCACAGCCCCCAGCACGCGCGGGATTTCGGCGAGCATGGCGCCAGCGCGCGCCTCGATCGCGACGTGGACCAGCACGAACCAGGCTTCATCCTGTCCGGCGAGGAAGTTCTGGATCATCCAGATGTTGTCGAGGCTGATCGGGCCCGAGCGGTCCAGCCTGTCCCAGTTGTCGAGGACATAGGCCGAGTAGGGCAGCAGCGGCTGCTGGCCGAGGCGCTTGGCCAGCGCCCATATCGGCACGGCGAGCGGGGCGGGAAGTGAGGCTGGCGCTTCAGGCTCGCCCCACACATACGCCTGCACCATAAAGGAATAGCGGACCATGGCGGTGCGGATCTGGGCGTCGCTCGCCTCGGCGCAGAACGCCTTGAGGTCGAGGACAGGCAGGTCTGACAGGTGCCGGCGGATGCGCCCGGTCAGCAGCGTGCGGGGCAGGTCGCGCGCGGCTTCTTCCGGCGCAGCGAGGTCGGACGGCAGCATCACGTCGGCCGCGTCGTACGAGCAAAGAAAGCCCCTCTGCGGGCTCATATCGTTGTCGGAAAGGCTCAGAAGTCCGGACATCGCGTGATTCCCTGCCAATAACCCGGCCAAACGGGCAGAAACCACGCCGCATCTAGGGTGTAAATCCACAGCCCGGAGGGCGCCCGAACGTCAATCCGCGCTTTTTCCACAGGTCACACGCCGCGATGTGCCCCTGCCCATCATGTCGCGGGTGACCTGCAACCGGGTTTCGCAGGACTGTCACAAATCGCCCCTACATGACGGGGAACGTAAAGACGGCTGGGTCCGATGTTCCAAAAGATGGTCTCTGAATCGCGCGCCGGACAGGGCGCTGCGGGATTCAGGGTGTTGGGATGTCGGGATTGTCGCGTCCAGCGGAGCGGGAGATGAGCCGGATGGACCCGATGCCGCCTCTTCGCGCAGATACGCTCACGGCAGCGCGCCCGGCAGTGGCCGCCCCCAAGCCGGCAACCAAGATCAAGGCCGAGACCGTCTCTGTCTTCTATGGCGAGAAGCAGGCGCTGTTCGATGTGTCGCTCGACATGCCGGAGAAATCGGTAACCGCGCTTATCGGACCGTCAGGCTGCGGCAAGTCTACCTTCTTACGCTCGATCAACAGGATGAACGACACGATCCCGAATTGCCGTGTCACTGGCCGGATCGACATCGACGGACAGGACATCAACGACAAGGCGATCGACCCCGTGCTGTTGCGTGCGCAGGTCGGAATGGTGTTCCAGAAGGCGAACCCCTTCCCGAAATCGATCTTCGAGAATGTCGCGTATGGCGTGCGCCTGCATGGCCTTGCAGCCTCGCGCGACCAGATGCGCGAGATCGTGGAATCCTCGCTGCGCAAGGCGGGCCTGTGGGACGAAGTGAAAGACCGCCTCAATGCCTCCGGCGCCAGCCTCTCCGGCGGCCAGCAGCAGCGCCTCGTCATCGCGCGTGCGATCGCGGTGAACCCCGAGATCATCCTGATGGATGAGCCGTGTTCCGCGCTCGATCCCATCGCCACAGCCAAGGTCGAGGAATTGATCGACGAGCTGAAGGCCAATTACTGCATCGTCATCGTCACCCACTCGATGGCGCAGGCCGCCCGTGTTTCGCAGCAGACGGCGTTTTTCCACTTGGGCAAGCTCATTGAGACGGGCCCGACCGAGTCAATCTTCACCAATCCGAAGAACTCGCGCACGCAGGACTACATCACAGGCCGCTTCGGATAAGGTCCGAAAGGCTGTAGGGTGCGCCGAGGAGGCAAGGACATGACAGAACATACAGTCAGGTCGTTCTCGCAGGATCTGGAAGAACTTTCCGGGGACCTCGCGCGTATGGGCGGGCTTGCGGAGGATATGCTGTCAGACGCGATCCAGGCGATCGCCTCGCGCGATCTCGCGCTTGCCGAGACGGTTGTCGCCCGCGATCCGCAGATCGATCACCTGCAGGTTGAGGTCGAGAAGAAGATCCTTCGCCTGCTTGCCTTGCGCCAGCCTCTGGCGCGCGACCTTCGCCAGACTATTTCGGCGCTGAAGATCGCAACTGAACTCGAGCGTATCGGCGATCTCGGCAAGAGCATCGCCAAGCGCGTCAAGCTGATTGACGGCATCGAGCCGGCAAATGCTCTCAAGGGCGTCGCCCGCATGGGTCGCCTCGTGACGGCCCAACTCAAGCGCGTGCTCGACGCCTACACCGCGCAGGAAACCGACGCCGCCAACAAGGTGTGGTCGCGCGACGAGGAAGTGGACGAGCACTACCAGTCGCTTTTCCGCGAAGTCGTCACCTACATGATCGAGGATCCGCGTACGATCTCCGCCTGCGCGCATCTCCTCTTCGTCGCCAAGAATCTGGAACGGATCGGCGACCACTGCACGAACATCGCCGAGGAAATCCACTTCCTCGTCACCGGCGAGCAGCTCCCCGTCGAAAGGCCCAAAGTCGATGCCCTCAACAGCAACTGACCTGGAACGCCCGCCCATGCGCCCCGCCGCCGCCACGCGGCCCTATGCACTGATCGTCGAAGACGAAGCGCCGCTCGTCGAGCTGATCCGATACAATCTGGTCAAGGAAGGCTATGAGGTCGCAACCGCGAGCGATGGCGAAGAGGCTCTTCTTCTCATCGAGGAACGCCAGCCCGACATCGTGCTGCTCGACTGGATGCTGCCCAAGCTTGCCGGCATCGAGGTTGCGCGCCGCCTGCGCTCGAAAGCCGCGACGCGCAACCTGCCCATCATCATGCTCACCGCCCGCGCCGAGGAGAGCGACCGTATCCGCGGCCTCGATATCGGCGCTGACGACTACATGACCAAGCCGTTCTCGATGTCGGAGCTGACGGCGCGAATCCGCGCCGTGATGCGCCGCATTCGTCCCGCGCTGGCCGAAGACATTGTGGTGGTCGGCGATATCTCGATCGATCGCGCCGCGCACAAGGTCACGCGCGGCGGCCTTGATGTTCATCTCGGGCCGACCGAGTTCCGACTGCTCGATTACTTCATCCAGCATCCCGGCCGCGTGTTCAGCCGCGAACAGCTGCTCGACGCCGTCTGGGGCTCGGACGTCTATGTCGAGACGCGCACGGTGGACGTTCACATCGGCCGGCTGCGCAAGGCGCTCAGCAAGGGCGGGGCGGATGATCCCATTCGCACGGTGCGCTCGGCGGGCTACGCGCTGAACGTCTAGTGTTCGCCGCTGCCGATTTCGGTTGAGAACATTTCGAGCGAACAGCGCTCAAACTTCTGCGCCTCGTAGAAGCTGATGCCGCTGGCGTTGTCGGTTTCCGTGCCGAGCCACACATACGTGCAGCCCTGCGTCTCGCCCCATGCGACCAGCGCCTGGATCAGTTGCGTGGCGATGCCCCGCCGCTGGTGAGACGGGGCCGTGCCCAGGTTGTCGATGTAGAGGTCGGGCGCGCGGTCAGGCTGCAGATGAACATTGCCGCGAATCTGGCCGACCACGAGGCCGTCCTCCTCCGCAACCATCATGGCGTGGCGCGGGTCGGAGACGTAGGCCGCCAGCAGGTCGTGCTGGATATCGTCGTCGAACACGTCGTCGGCAATTCTCGCGAGCAGGCTCGTGTTCGCCCGGTTGATCAGGTGGATCGAGATTGTCATCGGGTCTCATATGCCCCCCAAACGGGCGCTATCAAGGCTGTTGCACGGGCGTGTTGCAAGAGCGGCCCGACAAGCGGGTGACAATCCCCCGGATTGCGGCGTAAAGGCTGCGCAGACCAGCCGGAGCCCCGCATGATCCCCCGCTATTCCCGCCCCGAAATGACGGCAATCTGGGAGCCAGAGAGCCGCTATGCGATCTGGCTGGAGATCGAGACGCTGGCCGCCGAGGCGATGGCGGAACTCGGCATGATCCCGAAGGAGGTGCCGATCGCCGTGCGGGCGCGCGGCGGCTTCAATGTCGAGCGCATCGACACCATCGAACGGGAAGTGAAGCACGATGTGATCGCGTTCCTTACCTCGGTGGCGGAGCATGTCGGCGACGAAGCCCGCTTCCTCCACCTCGGCATGACGTCGTCGGACGTACTGGACACGTGTCTCGCCGTGCAGCTGCAGCGCGCGAGCGACATCCTGCTCAAGGACATGGACCGCGTGCTTGCCGCGCTTAAGAAGCGCGCGCTTGAGCACAAGATGACACCCACGATTGGCCGCAGCCACGGCATCCACGCCGAGCCGACGACATTCGGCGTCAAGCTCGCCGGCTTCCACGCCGAGTTTGCGCGCGGGAAGAAGCGCCTTGAAGCAGCGCGCGAGGAAATCTCCACCTGCGCGATCTCGGGCGCGGTTGGCACCTTCGCCAACATCGATCCGCGTATTGAGGAAATGGTCGCCGCGAAACTCAATCTCGCGGTCGAGCCTGTCTCGACGCAGGTGATCCCGCGCGATCGCCACGCGGCATTCTTCGCAGCGCTCGGCGTCATCGCCTCAAGCATCGAACGCCTGGCGACCGAGATCCGTCACCTTCAGCGCACGGAAGTCCTGGAAGCCGAAGAATTCTTCTCCGAAGGGCAGAAGGGCTCCTCCGCCATGCCCCACAAGCGCAATCCGGTGCTGACAGAAAACCTCACCGGCCTTGCGCGCCTCGTGCGGTCGTCGGTCGTGCCCGCTATGGAAAACGTCGCCCTGTGGCACGAGCGCGACATTTCCCATTCGAGCGTAGAGCGTGGCATCGGCCCCGACGCGACGATCCATCTCGACTTCGCGCTCAACCGTCTTGCGGGCGTAGTCGAGAACCTGCTGGTCTATCCCGAGAATATGCTGGCCAACCTCAACCGACTGGGCGGCCTGCACAACTCGCAGCGTGTACTTCTCGCTCTGGTGGAGAAGGGCGCAAGCCGTGAGGACGCCTATCGGCTTGTCCAGCGCAACGCCATGAAGGTCTGGCGCGACGCCAACCGCAAGGACGGCGACTTCCTCAACAATCTCGAGGGCGCCGCCGACGTCACGAAATATCTGACCAAAGCCGAACTCGGCGACATGTTCGATCTCGGCTACCACTTCAAGGGTGTCGACGTGATCTTCAAGCGGGTGTTTGGCTAGCCCCGAAGAAAACATGGGCCGGAATCCCACCCGGACTCCGGCCCAAGGCCATGATGGCGGAGCGGACAGCGCGAGGGGTCGAGCGCCGTTGCCCCAAACCGACACTGCCGGGCGCCCAGGGGGACTGAGGGCGCGTCCGCCACACCAAGGCGAACAGGGCGGCATCGGCCGGACCAGACTGTCGGGGGGCCAGTCTTCAGGACCGAGCGTGGCGGGAATTTCCTAAAGGATTGACCCGCACCGCGTGCCCAATTTGAGGTCGCGCGTTCACCACGATCCCGCGCCGCGTGTCATGCGCTGGACGGTGGATCCTGCTGCGGGCTGGGCGGCGATTGCGCCGCTGAGCTGATCGGCGCCTCCGACGCGGCGCCCGCTGGCGCGCGTGGGTTCTCCAACTCTTCGAGATAGGGTTTCACGGCCTCGATCATCACTGTCACACCGATGCCGATCAGCGTGCCGATCACGATGAGCAGCGTGTCGCGGAGGCTCTGCCTGCCGGCCTGCTCCCACTGGACCGACATCATGGCGTTGGCGCCCAGGAAGCGCGAAGTCTCGCGCGCGTCACGCCCCTCCTGCAACTCGACGCCGCCCCTGAAAGATAGATCCCGTGCCTGTACAATGCCGCTGAAGCGATAGAGCAGGCGGGGAACGACATAGGCGTCTTCCGCATGCGGCGGCGGAACATCGTCAAAGAACAAGTCGATGACCCGGCTGGTGAAGCTCTCAAAACGCGTCAGCGAGGGCGCATAGCAGCGAACTATCTGTTGCTCCGCAGCAGGGTCTGGCCATGCCGGACGCAGCCGATAGACCTTCTGGCTGTTCTGCTCATCATTCAGGATATCCGCGCCGAGCGACTCGCTGCGCGGCGGATCGTCCGCGAAAAAGGCGTCGACGAGATAGCACTCCGGCGGATCAGTCCTGCTGCTCAGAAGGATGATCGGATCGTCGGCCGGCTGGACGAAGAAGGTAATGTTGGCCATCCCCGGCGTGCCTGAGTCGGCGTAACTGACCGTGTACTCGTAGCCAGTATCCGGATCGACTGGCTGACCCGTGAACACCGACGCCATCTGGAAAGGCATCTTGTCGGGCCGGTAGGTGTTTGTGGCGATCGGGTCCGGTTCAAGCCGGGTCACCATGTCCGTGAGCCAGATGGCTACGCCGAACATGGCTGCGCCGATGCCTAGCCACACAAGAGACGATCTACGAACCCTGAAAACCATGGCCGCCCCGCGCCCCCGCTTGCCGGGGCGCAGTCTAGCGGCTGCCTGGCCTTAGGCGAAGCCTACTTCTTTAGGCGAAGCCTACTTCTTCTCGGACCGGACCTGCTCGACGGCCGTTTCCATCAGCTCGGTCATCTGGCGCTGGAGCTGGTGGTCGGTGATCGCGACGCCGGCGGCGTCGAGGTCGCCCTTAACCTTGCGGAACACGTCTTCATCGCCCGGGGCTTCGAAGTCGGATTTCACGACTTCGACGGCGTAATTTGCGGCAGCCTCGCCGGACTTGCCCAGCTTTTCGGCGGCCCACAGGCCTAACAGCTTGTTTCGGCGGGCGTTCGCCTTGAAGCGAAGCTCCTGATCCAGGGCGAATTTGCCTTCTTCCGCCCGCTCACGCTTGTCGAAACCGCTCACACTTCGTCTCCCTGGGGTCGCTTGCGCCCCGTCTATCTCATGTCGATATAGCCCTTGGGAAGGGCCGAAAACACCCCCGCGACGATGCTATACGCGACGCCTCGTCAAGGATGGGCTAGGAACCCTTTTCCTACACGAGTCGGGCGGCGGGGAAGCCGCTTTCCGGCCCAGGAGACGCGAATATGGCCAAGCGCCGGAAAATCTACGAAGGCAAGGCGAAGATCCTGTATGAGGGGCCCGAGCCGGGCACCCTGATCCAGTATTTCAAGGACGACGCGACCGCCTTCAACAACGAGAAGCGCGCGGTCCTGGACGGCAAGGGCGTGCTCAACAATCGCATCTCCGAATTCGTGATGATGCAGCTGAACAATATCGGCATCCCGACGCACTTCCTGAAGCGTCTCAACATGCGTGAGCAGCTGATCCGTGAAGTCGAGATCATCCCGCTCGAAGTCATCTGCCGCAACGTGGCGGCCGGCTCCATGTCCAAGCGCCTCGGCATCGAAGAGGGCACGCCGCTGCCGCGCTCGATCATCGAGTTCTGCTACAAGAAGGATGAACTCGGAGACCCGATGGTCACCGAGGAACACATCACTGCGTTCAACTGGGCAACGCACCAGGAGATCGACGACATCCTCGCCATGACGCTGCGCATCAACGACTTCCTCACCGGCCTGTTCGCCGGCGCGCAGATCAAGCTGGTGGATTTCAAGATCGAGTTCGGCCGCCTGTACGAAGGCGAAATGGTGCGCACCGTGCTGGCCGACGAGATCAGCCCCGACAGCTGCCGCCTGTGGGACATGACGACCGGCGAGAAGCTCGACAAGGACCGCTTCCGCCGTGACATGGGCGGCGTCACCGAGGCCTATGCCGAGGTTGCGCGCAGGCTCGGAATCATCAAGGAAGCAGGCGGGGCGGAAATCCTGTCCTTCTCTGGCAAGTAGCGGAGCACCGATGCGCGCGAAGGTTCATGTCTCGCTGAAGGCCGGCGTGCTCGATCCGCAGGGCAAGGCCGTGGGCGATGCGCTCGGCCGGCTTGGCTTTCACGAGGTTCAGGGCGTGCGCTGCGGCAAGACCATCGAGATCGAGCTTGCCGACGGACTGTCGAAAGCCGACGCCGAAAAGCGTGTGAAAGAGATGTGCGAAAAGCTGCTCGCGAACACGGTCGTCGAACGCTACGCGATCAAGATTTCGTAAGCGGAGAACGGGCTGAGGCCTGGCCCCAGCCCTTTCCAGTCCGCGACTACTTTGTATCTTCAGCCGATTTGGTCACGACATCGCCAACCGTTGTGACGTCCTTGCCGAGGCCGGCGATGGTGTTGCACGCCGAGGCCAGCAGCGGCGCTGCGAGCATGACAGCCAGAATGATCTTGCGCATTGGGTCTTCCCCTTGATTGATCCCTTGCAACCACAATACCCGCCCGGCATGAGACAGCGCAAGGCGGCGAATGGCGCGGCTATTCGGGCGGAATGATCGGCGCCGGTTCTGGCGGCGTGTTCAGCGGCGGCGGCGCGCAACCTGCGCCATGAACGCGGCCGTGTGCATCCGGCCTACAGTCCGCCTCGGCTGCGGTCCTCGCCCCGCTCGGTTGCGCGCGGGCCTGAACGTCCGCCGCTGAATCCGACATTGCCCCGCCCAGGGCCTGCAGGTCCTTGCCGAAGCCGCCCACGGCATTGCAACCCGCCAAGGCTGCGGCCAGCGCTACTCCCAGGATCGCAAACCTGTTCATCTGGCTCTCCACCGTCTGATTATTCGGCTTATGACTGGACGCGGAATTAGGCGAAATCGGGTCCGCAGCCTGCGGGCCGGTCCGCGCGAGGAAGTCATGTCATTCGCACAATGGTCGCCCATCGTCCTGCTGATCGGGTCGAACGTCTTCATGACGATGGCCTGGTATGGCCACCTGAAGTTCAAGGACTCGCCGCTTCACTGGGTGATCCTGATTAGCTGGGGCATCGCACTGATCGAGTACTGCCTGGCAGTCCCCGCCAACCGCATTGGGCACTCGGTCTATTCAGCAGCCGAACTCAAGACGATGCAGGAGGTGATCACGCGGTCGTGTTCGCAGGATTCTCGGTCTGGGTGCTGGGCGAGCCACTGACGTGGAAACACGCCGTCGGCTTCACGCTGATCGCGGCGGGCGCGGGCGTGATCTTCTACAAGTGATCCGGGGCCTCAGGCCTCGCCGTTGACGCGGTACTCGACCGTCAGTGGACGGCACACCAGTGCATCGCTTTCCGTATAGACCATCGAGACGCCGACCTTCTCGATCGCATGCTGGTCGAGCACAGGGTCGCCGCTTGATTTCAGCACCTTGGCCGACTTCACGGTGCCGTTGCCGCTGGAGCAAACGTCCAGCACGGTCTCGTAGGTTTTCTGGGTGGCGCAGCCGGCGGGCATCAGGGCGGCGAGGGCGGCGGCGGAAAGCAGAAGCCGCATGGGCAGATCCCTTCCATGTCGATCCAATGTCTCGTGATCCAGGCTACGCTCCGGGTCACGTATGGTCAACGTGACGGGTAGCATGGCCGTCGTTTACAAAGTTGCGTGGCCTTGTCAGAGCGTGCCCGTCGCGGGATGGTCCGGAAAATGGGACAGCCGGACGCTTGGGCCCGGTTGAGCCAGAAGTCTCGGGAGGACTTTTCCATGCTGCGCCGCGCCTGTTCCGCTGCCGCTCTTGCGGCCGCCTTCTTGTCTGCCTGCGTCTACGCGCCGGAGGCGCCACAGGCGTCGGCGCCAACCGCTCACACGCAGATGTCGTCCGCCGATATCAGGGCGCATGTCGACGCTGCGATGGCGAGCCATCACGAAGCCAAGCCCGTTGCGCCGCGCAACCTCTCCGTCACCGCCTCGCCGGAATCCCTCGGCTTCGACAGCGCCCGCCTCAAGAAGCTCGACGACTATATGGCCAGCGTCGTCAGCTCGGGCCGCGTTGCCGGCATGACGACACTGCTGGCCCGCCACGGCCAGATCGTCAACTTCAACACGTACGGTAAGACCAATCTCGAAACCGGCGCGCCCGTGGCGAAGGACACGATCTTCCGCATCTACTCGATGACCAAGCCGATCACCGGCGTCGCCATGATGATCCTGTTCGAGGAAGGCAAATGGCGTCTCGATGATCCGGTCACGCGATACGTGCCGGAGTTCAAGGGCCTGCGCGTGGTGAAGTCGATCAACAAGGACGGCACGATGGTGCTGGAGGACATGAAGCGTCCGCCCACCATGCGCGAGATCATGAGCCACACGGCCGGCTTCGGCTATGGCCTTGCCGAGGAGCATCCCGTCGACAAGATGTTCCGGTCGAAGGAGGTCCTCTCCTCCACCAGCCTCAAGCAGATGATCGACCGCATCGCCGGAATCCCGCTGATGTTCCAGCCGGGCACGAACTGGTCCTACTCATCGTCGGTCGATATCCAAGGCTACATCGTAGAGAAGCTGTCGGGCCAGACGCTCGGCCAGTTCATGCAGAACCGCATCTTCGCCCCGCTGAAGATGCCCGACACGGCCTTCTACACGGGCGCAGACAAGGCCAACCGCCTTGCCGCCGTCTATGTGTTCGACCGCGACCAGAACAAGATCGTCGAGGCGAAGCAGCTCTTCGGGATCGATATGCCCGACTACACGAAAGCCCCTCCGACCGAATCCGGCGGCGGCGGGCTCGTCTCCACCACGATGGATTACGCCCGCTTCAGCCAGATGCTCGCCAATGGCGGCGAGCTTGACGGCGTGCGCATTCTTGCCCCGGCCACCGTCGAGCTGATGGGAACGAACGTCATTCCGAAGAACGTCCTCGTCTCCAACAACGGCACCGGCGTCGCGAGCTTCAATGAAGCGGTGGGCTTCGGCCTCGACTTCCAGGTCGTGAACGACGCCCGCGCCTCCGGCTCCCTGCAGGGCGACGGCTCGATCAGCTGGGGCGGCGCGGCCGGCACCTGGTTCTGGGTCGATCCCTCGAAGGATCTCATCTTCGTCGGCATGATCCAGCGCATGGGCGGCTCCGGCGGCGACGATCTCGGCACGATGGCCCGGACGCTGACCTATCAGGCGCTGGTCCACCCGGAGAAGTAGGCCACAGGCAGTCTTTGGAGCCCGGAAACGTTCCCCGTTTCCGGGCCCTCGCGACTCGCCCGGAAACCTGCTAGAGGCGCGCGCATAGGCCAAATTCCCCCAAGGAAAGCCCATGAAATCCGCCGTCATCGTCTTCCCCGGCTCCAACTGCGATCGCGATGCGCAGACCGCCCTGCGGCAGGTCACTGGCGCTGAGCCCGCCATGGTCTGGCACAAGGATGGCGCGCTGCCCGATGGGCTGGACCTCATCGTCCTCCCGGGCGGGTTCTCCTACGGTGACTATCTCCGCTCCGGCGCAATGGCGGCTGCATCCCCCATTGGTGACGCCGTGCGCGCGCACGCTGCCCGTGGCGGCTATGTGCTGGCCATCTGCAACGGCTTCCAGGTCGCGACCGAAATGGGCCTGTTGCCCGGCGCTCTCCTGCGCAACGCCTCGCTGAATTTCTGCTGCCGTCCGCAGACGCTGTCGATCGCTACCAACTCGTCCGTCTACACCGCCGCCTACAAGGACCAGAGCGAAGTCGTGTTCCCCATCGCCCACCACGATGGCAACTACTTCGCCGACGCCGCCACGCTCGACCGCCTCGAAGGCGAGGGCCGCGTTGCGTTCCGCTATGTCGGCAACCCCAACGGATCGGCCCGCGATATCGCCGGCATCCTGTCGGACAACGGCCGCGTGCTCGGCATGATGCCTCACCCCGAACGCGCGATGGCGGGCCAGGAAGGCGGCGATGACGGCGTCCGCCTGTTCGAGAGCGTACTGGCCGCCGCCTGAGCGCCAGCTGCTGTCTCGTGTTCGCCCGTCGCGGGTAGGGCATTGAACTAAAGGCCATCCCGGCGCGTTATGGCGGCTCAGCTCCATTGAGAGGCCTGTTCATGCGCTATCTGGCCCTGTCGCTTGTCGCTTTCAGCGCCGTATTTGCTCCCCATGCTGCAGGCCAGGCGGTCGGGATGATCGGCCCCGCCTTCTCGCCATCCGCCGTGCGCGAGCAGAACTTCGACACGGTGTTCGAGGTGAAGGTCACCACCATGCCCTCAACGCCAGTCCTCATGAACCAGCCGCCCGAAGCGCGCTGGGACGCTGTGGTCTGCAACACAGGCAAGGCCGGGCGCGGCGCCGTGAAGGTCGAGCAGACAGCGCGCTGGGGCTATCTCGATCCAGGCATGTGCACCATGTTCTCCTCGTTCAGGGACCTCGAGCTCGCGACGGTCGACGCCGACAAGGAATGGACCGCCAAGGTCTACCTGCGGGCCCGCCGGTAGCCTCACCCCGCTGAACCGGGCGGCCTCCGCGTGCGTACACCGCACGGGTCGGTTGCGAGGCGTCATGCGAACTGCTTTGAAATTGCCCCTTGTTGCTGCGAGCAGCTGTCGCTGCAGGTCTCGTCCTCTCAGCGTGCGCCAGTTATCCGGATGCCGGGCCTGACATGAAATTCGTGCAAGCCGCCGGCCTCAACACTCACATACAGACGTGGGGCGCGGGCGATCCCGTTTTTCTCATCCACGGCGCGTCTTCCCACATCGGCACGTGGGAGCCGACAATCGTTCCAATGCTGAAGGACCGCTACTTCGTCGCCGCCTACGATCGGCCGGGCATGGGCTACAGCACGGACAGGCCGCAAGGCTCCGACACGCTGGCGCTGCAGTCGAAGGTTGCGGCAGGCGTGATCGAACAGCTTGGCCTCGTGAAGCCTGTCGTCGTCGCACATTCGTGGGGCGGCGGCGTTGCGCTTCGCCTCGCGCTAGACCGGCCGGATTTGGTCGGCGGTCTCGTACTGATCGCGCCGGTCGCATACGAATGGCCGGGCGGCGTCGACTGGTACAATTACTGGTCGGCCAACCCGCTCTCGGGCTGGCTGTTCAACAATGTCATCGCCCAACCGTTCGCGGGCGCGTCCGTGAGAAGCGGCATGGAGGGCGCCTTCGCTCCCAGCATTCCGCCCGAAGGCTGGCTGGAAGCAGCGCGCGTGTCGCTCGCCGCGCGCCCGGAATCCCTTCGCGCCAATGGCGAAGATCTCGTGGCAGCCAAGCGCGAAGTGACGGCGCAGCAGGCGCGCTATCCCGAGATCAAGGTCCCTGTTGCAATCCTGACCGGCGACAGTGATCGCGTGGTCAGTCCCACCATCCACTCCATGCACCTCGCGCAGGTGCTGCCCAACGCTCGTATAGAAGTGCTTCGCGGCGTTGGTCACCTTCCGCACGAAGCCTCGCCGGAAAGCTTCCGGAAGCTGTTCGATTGGGTCGAATCCGCCAAATAAGGAGCGGCTATCCTTTCGTATGGCTTGCCAACGATTTGGCTGTGCTTATCTACAGAACGCCCCAGTCACCGGAGACGTTCGCATGGCCATCGACATCGGCATCGAAACCAAAGCCCGCAAGAAGATCGTCGGCGCGCTGGAGCAGGTGCTGGGCGACACCTACGGTCTCTACCTGAAGACGCATGGCTATCACTGGAACGTCGAAGGCCCGATGTTCAACACGCTGCACCTGATGTTCGAGACGCAGTACAATGATCTCTGGCTGTCGATGGACCTGATCGCAGAGCGCATCCGCTCGCTCGGCGAATATGCCCCGCTGGGCGAAAACATCGGCGCCAAGTCGCAACTGGCGCCGGACAAGTCGGTCCCCGCCGCCGAGAAGATGATCGCCAATCTGGTCAGCGGCAATGAGATGTTGGCCCGCTCCGCGCGCGGCGCGCTCAAGGCCGCCGAAGAAGCCGGCGACCAGGCGACGGCCGACCTGATGACCCAACGCGTCGCTGTGGTTGAGAAGACGGCGTGGATGCTGCGCTCGATGGCGAAGTAGGCGCTACTAAGTGGGCGCTGATTTCCAGCAGCATTGGATCGGTTGCGTCAGCTGTTGCCAGAGCGCGGCCAACGCATCGTTGTTGCTCCCGCCCAGGCTGAGTTCAGCCGTGTCGTCCTGTGCCAGCGCGGGCGTGCCGAGGGAAAGACCGGCTGCAAGTACTGCGCAAGCAATCAGAACCCTGATCATCGCTCCGGCTCCCGAGTGTATCGCTAGGGAGTCAGCGCTGGCGCTGCTGGTTGCGCAATTGGCTTGAAGTGCCAGCGTTGTGTCGTCGGCTTGCCATCGGCGCCAGCGCGGATCACTTCGCTCTCGATGCCGTCTGCATTGTCGGAAAAGTAAGCGATTGTCAGCTTGCCGTCCGCACTCTGGAACGTGATGCGTCCCGGCTCAATGCTCTTCAGCGGGGTGAAGCTCCACTTCATGCCCGAGCGCGTGTTGGCGACATCAAGGCCATAGACGCCATCCGCATTCGGTCCGATGCGATGATATTCGGTATAGGCGCGGTCAGTTCCGATATTGGTCAGCGCCGTGCCCGTCACCACGCCATTCACCGGCCCGATGAACGCCTCATAGACTTGGCTGCCATTTTCGTTGGTGTGCACACGCGTGCCCAGCATCCAGTTCAGCGTGGCAGCTTCTTCGGGGATCATCGCTGGCGTCGTCTGGCCACCCGGCGTCGATGGAACCTGCGCCGCTGCTGTGGAGCAGAGCAAGGCTGCGGCCACGACTGTCGCGAGCGTACGGATCATGAATTCCTCCCCCGGTCTTCCGCCGTTTCAGGAGAAGCCTAACCCTCAGCTTCCGCCTGCGCCAGCCTTCACGCCCAGCAGCGGCGCCGGATCGGGGCAGATCGCCAGCCAATGTTCCTTTTCGCTGCGCTTGCACACGCCGGGATAATCGCCCTTGGCGCTGCCGATATCGAGGATGATCTGGAAGTGCAGGTGAGGCGACCAGCCGCCATTCTCGCGCTTGGTTCCAAGCTCGCCAATCTTCTCGCCCGCCATGAAGGCCGTCCCCGGTTTGAGCCCCGTCAGGCTGTCGCGCGACAGGTGGCCGTAGAGCGTGTGGAAGGTGAGGCCCGAAACCGGCGTGTGCTCAAGGATGATGGTGGGCCCATAATCGCCGGGCAGGTCATTGATGCGCGAAGAGTGCACGCGCCCGCTCAGAGGCGTGATCACATCGACGCCTGGCGGTCCGAACACGTCGACGCCCAGATGTACAGAGCGCGGCTCCTCGCCCTCGGGCGCAAACAGCGCCTGCGTATAGACGCTGCGATCCTCGCCATAGCCGCCAACCCGCAACGGCTCGCCCGGCCGCACATCCGGCGCGTCCAGCTTCCCCGGCAACGCCTTCTCAATTCCGGGAACGACCTCGATCCCCGTCGGCCGCTGCTTGGCGATCCAGGCGGCGTATGCGTCTGCCTTGCTCATGTCTGTTGCCTCACGGCGCGACCGGCTTGTCCGCGCTCCAGCACGTCTCAAGCGCCTTGAACGTTTCGTCCAGCCACAATCCAAACGGCGAGCCATTGCCGCCGTCCAGCGCATAGTTCTGCGTGAAGTTGGGATCCGTCTGCGGATAGACCTGCGTCGTCATCCAGAACCGAACGACCGGAACATCATCCGACCCGCTGACAATGCCGCGATAGGGCCCATCGCCCGTCAGCTTCGGCGCCAGCACAGGCTCAAGCTTCTCCAGCGCCGTCACAAGAGCGGGGCAGCGCGTCTGGTCCGTCCAGCGCGGCTGATAGCTCGCCGCCTTGCTGTCATCGACATAGCGTGCGGTAAAGAAGGCGGGCGCGGTCTTGCCCACATAGTCCTTCGCCACCTTGCGAAACTGCGCCGGCGTCGTCGCGCCCGGTATCTCCGCCGGGACGCGATAGAAGGTGATCACGCGGCACTTCGGCCCTTTGACCGAGTGATACGGCTCCGCCTTGAAGCTCGCGCCCGCAAATGGCCCGAACTCGCCAAGGCCCTCTGATCGCGCGCCGAACTCCGTGTTGGCGCATTTGCGCAGGTCGCCTGCCTGGGCGAACGCAGCAGGCGCAAAACACGCTGCCACGACCAGCACTGCTGCGATCCGGTTGAGGTTCATGTGCGCCTCCAGAGCATTTCGGTCCGGCGCGACCTTAGCGGGATACGTCATGCCTTCCAGGCATTTTTCAGTGAGCGCTGCCAGGCTTACTCAGCCGCAAGCTTGGCCTGATGCGGCATGCCTTCGAGATACTTCTCGGCTTCCAGCGCCGCCATGCAACCAAGGCCCGCCGCGGTCACGGCCTGACGGAATACGTCATCGGCCACGTCGCCCGCCGCAAACACGCCGGGGATGGAGGTGGTGGTCGATCCCGGCGTCGTCTTGATGTAGCCGCCGTCCTTCAGCTCAAGCTGGCCGGTGAACAGCGATGTCTGCGGCGCGTGGCCGATCGCGATGAAGATGCCGTGCACCGGCTGCTCGGTCACTTCGCCGGTCTTGAGATTGCGCAGCTTCGCCTTGGTGACGCTTAACGGGCCTTCCTGTCCGATCACATCGGTGAGTTCCGTGTCCCACAAGACATTGACCTTCGGGTTCCTGAACAGGCGATCCTGCAGGATCTTCTCGGCGCGGAAATGGTCGCGGCGGTGAACGACAGTCACCTTGGATGCAAAGTGCGTCAGGTGCAGCGCTTCTTCCACGGCGGTGTTGCCCCCGCCCACGACGATCACTTCCTTCTGCTTGTAGAAGAACGCATCGCACGTCGCGCAGGCAGACACGCCAAAGCCCTTGAACTTGCTCTCGCTCTCGAGGCCCAGCCACTTCGCCTGCGCGCCCGTGCAGATCACCAGCACGTCGCAGGTGTACACGTCGCCGCTATCACCCTTCAGCGTGAAGGGGCGGTTCTTCAGGTCGGCCTCGACGATGTGATCGCTGATGATCTCGGTGCCCACATGCACGGCCTGCGCCTGCATCTGCTCCATCAGCCACGGGCCCTGGATCACATCGGCAAAGCCCGGATAGTTCTCGACATCTGTGGTGATCGTCAGCTGCCCGCCCGGCTGGATGCCCTGGATCAGCAACGGCTTGCGCAGGCTGCGCGCGGCATAGATGGCAGCCGTGTAGCCGGCCGGGCCGGAGCCGAGGATGATAATCTGCGAATGGCGGGTGGTCATGGAACAGTCCTGTTGCTGGCTCTTCCTAGCCGCCCGTTTCCGGGTGCGGAATGGGGCATGGCGCGCCAGCCCTCATATTCTGGGGATTCGGGGGCGAACGAAAAAGGCCTAGGCGGAGCCCACTGGCTCAGTTGAGTTTTTCTAGGGTTTTGGCTGCCGCTCCAGCAGCCGCCGGACAATCTCGTCCGCCGCCCGCGCTGCCTCTCGGATGGCCGGATAGGTCCAGCTTTGCAGCCCGCCCGTAAACCAGCGCGCCGCCCCCTGGCCGATGAAGCCCTGGTGCAGCTTGTAGAAGCGCGGCGAGCCGCCGTCGAGCTTCAGCAGATAGACCGGCTTTGCGAAGAAGGCGGGGTCCGCGATCATGTTGGCGCTTTCAGCAGTCACCATCGCAAGGTCGCACATCGACAGGAAGGCGACGTAAGGGTTCGGCCCGTCGCGTTCCTCATTCTCCCAGAACACCGCATGCGGCATGGTGGAAGCCAGCCTGCGGAAGCGGACGCGCGCTTGTTCGGGCGTCCGCCGTGAAACCGTGATCCAGAACGTCCGCCCCTCCGACAGGCGCTGCATCGCGCCCTCGATGGCGGCGATGTTGGCGTCGCTCATCTTGTGGGTCTTCGAATCCCCGCCGATCGACACCAGCACCTTCTGCCCCGGTGCCGCCTTCAGCGACGCAAACCGCGCCTGCGCATCCGCCACGCGCTGATGCGAGAACCATACAGGCGGGCCCAGTATCGGGAAGACGTTCGGTCCGCTCACCCCGTCATGTTCGGGCGGGATGACGAGATCGAAAGCCGCCAGCGATACTTTCGGATTCTGCGTCTGCACCACCAGCGTCTTGCCCGCCGACAGCTTCTTCACCAGCCGCGAATACGGGATCGACCGCCGACCCGCCGCAATCCACACATCCGGCCACGGCGGCGCCAACAACGCACGTTGCTCTGCGGGCAGGGCAGACATGGGCGCAGGCCAAAGATCAGGCCGCAGCATAAGGCGCCAGCCATCAGGCTGCAGGATCACCGGCTTGTCGCGATGAGCGTCCGAGCGGATATGCGCCATGGCGGCCGCGCGCTCGGGCTCGGCCAACGCAGCGGCAAGCGCCAGCGTCTGGTTGACGATGCCAGCGCGACCGTCAGCGACACACCAGATGGAAGGGCCGGATTGCTTCAAGCCGGCCACGCTCAGGTCACTTCCAGGAGATGGAGATGATCTCGAACGACTTGGCGCCGCCCGGGGCGGAAACTTCGGCCGTGTCGCCTTCTTCCTTGCCGATCATCGCGCGCGCGATGGGGGAGGCGATGGAGATCTTCTTCTTCGCGATATCGGCCTCGTCCTCGCCCACGATCTTGTAGGTGAAGCTCTCGCCTGAGTCCTCGTCCGTCACCTTCACGGTGGCGCCGAATTTCACAGTCTTGCCCGCAAGGCGCGAGGTATCGATCACCTCGGCGCGGGCAAGCTTGTCCTCGAGCTCGCTGATGCGCCCTTCGATGAAGGACTGCTTCTCCTTGGCCGCGTGATATTCCGCGTTCTCGGAAAGGTCGCCATGGCTGCGCGCTTCCGAGATCGCCGCGATGATGCTCGGGCGTTCCTCGCCTTTGAGGATCTTCAGTTCCGCCTGCAGGGCTTCAAAGCCTTCAGACGTCATGGGAATGCGCTGCATCGGTAGTCCTATGGAAAACGCCGCGATGACACGGAAACATTTACCGGGCGGTCGACGACCGCCCGGTTCACAATGTTCAAGAGTAGGTCTGAAGCGCTCCGGCTTCAAGCGGTCGTGTTTTCAGGGAGCGAATGGCCTGAACGGCGGCGCGAGCCCCTGAAATCGTTGTGTAATAGGGAATACCCTGCGCCAGGGCCGCCCTGCGGATCGAAGCGGAGTCCAGCAAAGACTGCGCGCCCTCGGTCGTGTTGAACACCAGCTGGACCTTCCCGTTGATCATCGCATCGACCACGTGGGGCTGGCCTTCGGCCACCTTGTTCACGGGCTGGACAGCAATTCCCTTAGCGGAAAGGTACTGCGCGGTCCCAGCTGTTGCGATGATGGTGAAGCCCAGCCCCGCTATGTCCCGCGCTGCCTCGACGATGGCAGGCTTGTCGTTCTCGCGCACCGAAATGAACACGCAGCCAGCCGCCGGAAGCGACATACCCGCCCCGATCTGGCTCTTGAGATAAGCTGCGCCGAAGGACTCATCGAGGCCCATGACTTCGCCGGTCGAGCGCATCTCGGGTCCCAGCAGCGGATCAACGCCCGGGAAGCGCGAGAAGGGGAACACGGCTTCCTTCACTGCGATGCGCGGGCCGACGATCGGTCCCGGCCCGATGCCGAAGCTGGCGAGTTTCTCGCCCGCCATCACCTTGGCCGCGATGCTGGCGAACGGCTGCCCCACCGCCTTCGCGACGAACGGCACCGTGCGCGAGGCGCGCGGGTTGGCTTCGAGCACATAGATCTCGTCGCCCTTCACCGCGAACTGGACGTTCATCAGGCCTTTGACGTTGAGCGCCTTGGCCAGCTTGCGCGCTTGTTCGGAGAGGCGATCAACGATCTCCTTCGACAGCGTGTATGGCGGGATCGAGCACGCCGAGTCACCGGAGTGAATGCCTGCTTCCTCGATATGCTCCATGATGCCGGCGACATGCGTGTCGGTCCCGTCGCACATCGCATCGACGTCGACTTCGATCGCGTCCGACAGATAACGGTCCACCAGCAGCGGCGTATCGCCCGAAACCTGCACGGCCTCGCGGACGTAGCGCTTCAGGTCCTTCTCGTCGTGCACGATCTCCATCGCGCGTCCGCCAAGAACGAAGCTCGGCCGCAGCATCACGGGGTATCCGATGCGGTTAGCGGCAGCGATAGCTTCCTCATCCGTGCGGGCGATTGCGCTCGGCGCCTGCTTCAGACCGATCTTGTCCAGCAGTTGCGAGAACAGCTCGCGGTCTTCGGCAAGGTCGATGGAATCCGGCGTCGTGCCGAGGATCGGTGCGCCGGATTTCTTGAGACCCTGCGCCAGCTTCAGCGGCGTCTGCCCTCCGAACTGCACGATCACGCCGAGGAACTCGCCCGCCGATTGTTCGACATGGATGATCTCGGTCACGTCTTCCAGCGTCAGCGGCTCGAAGTACAGCCGGTCAGAGGTGTCGTAGTCGGTCGAAACCGTCTCCGGGTTGCAGTTCACCATGATGGACTCGATCTTGAGATCGGCCATCGCGAACGCCGCGTGGCAGCAGCAATAGTCGAACTCGATGCCCTGGCCGATGCGGTTCGGACCGCCACCGAGGATCATCGCCTTCCTGCGCGTCGAGGGCTCAGCCTCGTTCTGCGCCGGGATCGCCTTGCCATCAGGGCCCATCCAGCCCTGCTCATAGGTGGAATAGAGATATGGCGTGCGCGCGGCGAACTCTGCCGCACACGTGTCGATACGTTTGAACACCGGGCGCACGCCGGCCTTGTGGCGCTTGGCGCGAACGTCCAGCTCCTTGCCGCCGGTCAGCTGCGCAAGGCGCACGTCGGAGAAGCCCATCGCCTTGATGCGCGTCCATTCATCGGCGTCGCCCGGCAGGCCGTTCGCCTTGATCGCGGCTTCTTCGGCGATGATCTCGGCGATCTGGCGCAGGAACCATTTGTCGATCTTGGAGGCGTTGTGCACCTCGTCCACGCTCATGCCTTCGCGGAACGCCTGGCCGACATTCAGCAGACGCTTCTCGGTCGGGCGCGAGATCGATGCGACCAGCGCCGCACGCTCGCCCGTGCTGGAGATCGCCTGCTCATCGAAGCCCGAAATTCCGGTCTCGAGCGAGCGCAGGCACTTCTGCAGGGATTCCTGGAAGGTCCGGCCGATCGCCATCGCCTCGCCGACGGATTTCATCTGCGTCGTCAGCGTCTGGATCTGGTAGTTCAGCGCCGGGTCGGTGCTCTTGTACTTCTCGAACGCAAAGCGCGGGATCTTGACGACCACATAATCGATCGTCGGCTCGAACGAGGCTGGCGTCACGCCCGTGATGTCGTTGGTCAGTTCATCCAGCGTATAGCCGACAGCCAGTTTCGCCGCGACCTTGGCGATCGGGAAGCCGGTGGCCTTTGAGGCCAGCGCCGACGAGCGCGAAACCCTCGGGTTCATCTCGATAACGACAAGACGCCCATTGTCCGGGTTCACCGCGAACTGCACGTTCGATCCGCCGGTCTCGACGCCGATCTCGCGCAGTACGGCGATCGAGGCGTTGCGCATCACCTGGTATTCGCGGTCGGTGAGTGTGAGGGCAGGCGCCACAGTGATCGAATCGCCCGTGTGCACGCCCATCGGATCGATGTTCTCGATCGAGCAGATGCTGATGCAGTTGTCCGCCTTGTCGCGGACGACCTCCATCTCGAATTCCTTCCAGCCCAGCAGGCTCTCGTCGATCAGCACCTGGCTGACCGGCGACATCTGCAGGCCGCGCGTCACGATGTCCTCGAACTCCTGGCGGTTATACGCGACGCCGCCGCCGAGGCCGCCAAGCGTGAACGCCGGACGCACGATGCAGGGCAGGCCCACGATCTCCATCTGCTTCATCGCCTCGATGAAACCGGCCTTGAGGTCGTACGTGACCTTGCCATCGACATTGGACAGCTCAGGCGAGGCGACGATGGCCGAGCGCGGGCTCTCGAGGCCGATTTTGTCCATCGCCTCGCGGAACTTCTTGCGGTCCTCGGCCTTCTCGATGGCTTCGGCCTTCGCGCCGATCATCTCGACATTGTACTTTTTCAGGACACCCATCTGCTCAAGCTTGAGCGCGCAGTTGAGCGCCGTCTGTCCGCCCATGGTGGGCAGCAGGGCGTCGGGCCGTTCCTTCTCGATGATCTTGGCGACCATCTCCGGCGTGATCGGCTCGATGTAGGTCGCATCCGCCAGTTCCGGATCCGTCATGATCGTGGCGGGATTGGAGTTCACCAGGATGACCCGGTAACCTTCCGATTTCAGCGCTTTGATCGCCTGCACGCCGGAATAATCGAACTCGCACGCTTGTCCGATGATGATCGGCCCCGCGCCGATAACCAGGATGGACTTGATGTCTGTGCGCTTGGGCATTTCACCGGGTCTGGCTGGAGGGTGCAGATTAGGGCGTCTGTCGGCAAATTCGCGTGGGTTTATCGGCGGCGACCGGGGGGCGCAACCCTTCGTTCAGACATCCCGCCAGCGGCCTCTGGACGCTGTGTTCCAACCTAAAATTTGCAGAGCCTGTCATTTAAATGCGTTGCACTCTGGCCGAAAGCGCCTAGGTCATCGGCTCAGGGTTCGGGCCCGGGGTTTGTCCCAGTGAAACAGGCAATTCGCAACGGTTTGTGGGTCGCCCTGCTAGCGGCATCGCTGGCCGGCATAGCCATCGCGCAGAGCATCGCCTCCAGCCAGAAGCCGTCTACCCCTGAAGTGACACAGCGTCCGGTGGTCGCCGTGGAGCCGGCTGACCTGTCCGGAATGCTTGCAGCGCAGAATCAGGTGCGCACGCGCCCCGGCCTGCAACCGCTGATCTGGTCCGCCTCGCTGTCCGAAAGCTCCCGCACCCTGGCCCGCACCGCGTCGGCAGGCGCCTGTTCGATGGGGTCCGCCGAGAAGTCGATGCGCGGCAAGGACGCCAGCCTTCACTGGGCGCCCGCAACCCGGCGCTTTGGCGGGGAAGACGCCGTGCAGGAAATATCAGCGTCCTACGTTGTTTCGCGCTGGCGCGAAGGCCGTGCGGGTTATGATGCTGCAACCGCCGCCTGCCGCGAAAAATCTCCAGAATGCGCTGCCTACGCGCGCATGGTGGCGATCGCCAATCGCGAGGTTGGCTGCGCCCGCATCGTCTGCCCCAGCAAGTCGCAAGTCTGGATCTGCGAATACCGCAAATAGCGGCCCGCTCTTGCGCGCTGCCGTCACGGCTTCGTGCAGACGTTTGGCATACCGCTTCCCTAGCGCCACGGCTTGACGCGCCGAACTCCTCCCATAAAATTTTACGCAGTAAAATATAAAGGGGCGCGCATGTCAGATCGGATCCCGGAAGGACATGTATCATCCCGCGCGGAATGGTTCGGTGGCTGGCGCATCGTGCTGGCCGCCGGCGCCGGCGCCGCCGCCGGGCTGATCCTCTATCCGTTCGTCGCCAGCCTGTTCATCCAGCACCATACGGCCGCGTTCAAATGGTCGCGGGGCGATGCCTCCTTCGCCAGCGTCGCCAGCCTCATCGCCGGATCGCTCGCCCCGCTGGTTGGTAGGCTGGCCGACAAGGTCGGCGTCCGACCGGTGATCATTATCGGCGCGCTTGGCTTTGCCGGCGCCTGCATCGGCATGAGCCTGCAGAATGGAAACATCTGGCTCTACTACGCGCTCACCTTCCTTCTGGTGTTCTTCGGCCTCGGCACCACCAGCATAACCTGGGCCCGGCCGATCAACGCCGTATTCGTCCGCTCGCGCGGCCTTGCGCTCTCCACGGCGCTGTCATCCGTAACGCTCACGGCTGCCATCACGCCGCCGCTGCTCAACTTCGTGATGCAGACGTATGGCTGGCGCGCCGGCTGGGTGATGCTCGGGCTCATGGCGATTGCCGGTTCGCTGCTTGGCCTGCTTCTGCTTCCCAAGGTGAAGCCGCGGCCGGAGGCCATGCTCAACTCCTACCGTCTGGGCGAGGCGACACGGACGCCCGCCTTCTGGCTGCTGGTCGCTGGCATGTTCATCATCAACATCCCCTCGGGAGGCCTGATGGCCCAGATGGCCGCGCTAGTCGGCGACAAGGGCTTCGATGGCGCAACCGTTGCCTCCGTGCTTTCAGCCTTCGCGATCTCGGTGTTCTTTGGCCGCCTCATCGCCGGCTTCTGCCTCGACCGGTTTCCGCCTCAGCTGGTCACCTTCATCGCCATGGGCGTCCCGGCAATTGGATGCCTGATGCTGCTGGGACAGTCAGCCTACATGCCGCTCGTGATCGCAGGCATAGCGTTGGCGGGATTGAGCCAGGGCGCGGAAGGCGATGTCGGCCCATTCCTGATCGCGCGCTACTTCGGGCTCAAGGCCTTCGGCGCGCTGATGGGATGCGTCAACGCTGCGGTCGTCATGGGCACGGGCATCGGCGGCATCCTGTTCGCACAGGCGCACGATCTCACGAAATCCTACGACATCGCGCTGTGGTCCGGAGCAGGGTGCTTCGTTGTCGGTGCACTGTGCTTTGCAATGATCGGCGCAACCCGCCGGGGCCGCATAGAGGAAGACGCCGCAGCCGATCAGGTGTAGCGCTTCGCCGTCCGCTGATCGAAGCTCGAGCCTTCGCCCTTCTCGGCGCCGCCATACCCCGTGATCTGGTCGGCCACGAACGGATTGCTCCGGCGTTCCTGACCGAAGGTCGATGTCGGGCCATGCCCAGGCACGAATGTCATGTCGTCGCCCAGCGGCCACAGCTTGCCGGTGATCGAGTCGATCAGATGCTGATGATTGCTGCGCGGAAAGTCTGTGCGTCCGATCGAGCCCTGGAACAGCACGTCGCCCACGAACGCAATCTTCGCCTCGCGATTGCTGATCACCACATGCCCCGGCGTATGTCCCGGCGTATGCGCCACGTCGAATTTCACGCCTTCGAGCTCCAGCACGTCGCCGTCTTCCAGATATCTGTCAGGCGTCACATTGCGCAGGCCGGTGAGCCCATACTTCACAGCCGAGCTCTCGATCTGATCGAGCCAGAACTGGTCGTGCTTGTGCGGCCCGATCACGGGCACGCCCGTGCGCTTGCGGATCTCGTCAGCCGCGCCCGCATGATCGAGATGGCCATGCGTCAGCCACATCTCTTTCAAGGTGAGACCGAAATGCTCCAGCGCGCCCATCAGCGTGTCGACATCCCCACCGGGATCGACCAGCACGGCGTGCTTGGTGGCCGTGTCCCAGATCAGCGAGCAATTCTGCTGCAGCGGGGTCACCGGCACGATGCGGATCTGAAGTCTGGTCTCGGGGCGCTCTGACATCGCCCATAGATGGACTTTGGCCGCCCGCAGGGCAACGGGCTGAAGCTATTCCTTGCCAGTAGCGTTCATGGACGGTTGCAAAACAGGATGCTAGCGCGGTCTCGCGAAGTATGGACGAAGGGGCGCTGGGCAATGGACGATCTCGAGGGCGCGCGGCGCATGGGCCGGGAAGGGCAGCAATCCCTCGGTCTCTCGGTTCAGGAACAGGGCGAATACAACAAGGGCCGCCGCGAACGCGACCAGCGACTGAACGCCTACTCGCAGCCCGGCGGTGGCGGTGGCGGCAGCGGAGGCGGCGGCATAGGCGCGCTCTTCCTGCTGGCCCTCGCAGCGCCAGCATTCGCCGCGCCCGGCCTCGCGCTCTGGGCGCTGTGGAACCACTTCCAGTCCACGCAAGGCTGGGACTGGCCAGTGCTGACTGCGATCTGCATCGCCGCCGCCATCGCCATGCTCTGGCTGGCCATGCAGCTATGGCGCAGAACGCCCGCGCTCATACTTGCCATAACGCTCTCGCTCTATCTCGGCGTCAGTTACGCCATCTGCATGCCGATGCTGTTCAGCACGGATGTGTGGTGGACGGCGATATCCGCCATCGGCACGGCGGCGGCTGGCTACTGGGCGGGCCTCAGCGCACCCAATCGCTGGATGTCGTCCTTCATGATCACGACGATCGCCGCCCTTGTGCTCGGTGTGTTTTTCAACCTCTTCGCGCTCGACATCGCGTTTCCGGCGGGCGCTCCGCTCTATGTCGCGCTGGCGGTGAAATGGGCCGGCGTCGGCCTCGCGCTGGGGGCGACGCTGCGTATCATCGCGCGCTGGAAGTGGGGCGTGCTCAGCTTGATCGCGCTCGTCGGGGCGGGCCTGTTCCTCGTCCCTGCCATGCTCGGCGAGTTCACGAACGCCGTCGTGCTTCCGCCTGAGCCTGTATTCATCGAGATCGAAGGCTGACGACTTTCGCTGATGCCCGCCCCACGATAGCCTTACGCCAAGGGCGGGAGCTAGTGGATTGATTCCAACGTTTGGCGCCCCCGTGTTGCGGCGGCGATGATCCTGTCGGGGTCTGCGGTCCAGACGAAGGGCTTGGGCTGCTGGTTGTG
>Ga0105048_10002617_pt1 | contig 29248 bp, 15 predicted proteins | sample MAT05_FD_78382 | JGI IMG/M metagenome (GOLD analysis project Ga0105048, IMG submission 78382) | Freshwater microbial communities from Lake Fryxell liftoff mats and glacier meltwater in Antarctica - MAT-05 | ecosystem: Environmental > Aquatic > Freshwater > Ice > Liftoff microbial mat | place... | reverse complement strand
CCTGCCAAATTGGAGTCCACTACAGTAAGACTTACACCATTTATACAAATGCTGCCTTTTTCAACTGTGACATAATTTTCGTGAGGCTCGAATTCGAATTCGTATTTCCACGACCCATCCAACGATTCTACTTTTGTACATTTAGCGGTTGTATCTACGTGGCCTTGAACCAAGTGCCCGTCAAGCCTATCATTTAAACGAAGACATCTCTCCAAATTAACCGAAGTTCCAATTTTCCAAAAACCAATTGCTGAGCGCATGAGGGTTTCGTGTATTGATGTAACTCTGTAATTCGGAAAATCGATATTAGTAACTGTTAGGCACACGCCATCGTGTGCTACACTTTGGTCAACTTTTAATTCGTCAGTAAACGGCGCTTTTATGGTGAAATGGATATTTGATCCTTCTTTGATAACGTCGACAATTTCGCCGATACATTCAATAATTCCTGAAAACATATTAACGCTTTTAAAAATAAACAGGAGGTGCTAGTTATTTAGAACTCCTTTAGTTATGCTGTCCGAGATACGGATAGTTCCGCTGTAATCTTCGGGAACTATACCAACCAATCTGATAGTATTTACGCGTATAGTGTAAAAATAAGTTCCATCAACTGAAGGATTGCCAGAGTCTTTATTTTTTCCATCCCAATTGATATTAGGATCGGCTGTTTCAAAAACAAGATTACCCCAGCGGTTAAATATTTTTAAGACTATACTTTGCACAAAACGATACTCGAATGGGACAAACAAATCATTTTTGCCATCTAGATTCGGCGTGAAAATGTTAGGTAGTTCGTAAACAGGGCAATTGTCTACGCAAACTATATTAGAGAATACACTTTCGTTTTGATATAATAATCCATCAGGCCATAAATTTAGAGAATCGAGCGCAGTGACAGAATAACATCCAGCTATACTTAACGGTGTATTTACCGGCGTAAAGAGGTAGGTTGTGTCATCCGGTTGATTGATCGTTGCAATCAATTCAAGAGGCATGCCTTGAACAGGGGCGTAATAAATGTTATAGGCAGTTACATCATTTGCACACGAGTTATTTGGATTATCCCATAAAAGTGAAACGAAAATATTTTCGCAATCAGGTGTTGCACTTACCACAGGTGCACAAGGGGGAGTTTTATCAAAAGGAGTTGAACAAGCCTCTTGGCTCCAATTGACAAGAGGGTCAGGAACGTCATTTGCATAGTAAGAGCCAAAAGCCAAAACCTTGTAACAGTAGAGTTGATTGTTGATCAAATTTGTGTCAAGATAATTTGAAACAAAAGCGGTATCTATAAATGTAAATTCTGTTTCTTCCAAGGCTTTTCTATAAATGTGGTATTCATAATTAATCCATGGTACCTGATGTGATATCGTTAACATCATCGTGTTGTCGTCGGGTTGAAGACTTAAAAATACAGATGATGCCTCATTAGATGAAGACAAATCCTGCTCTAATGATTCTGAATAAATAGTTACGTGGTAATTATTTGCATTGCCGATAGTAGGAATATTCTCGTGAACAAAAGTTGTGTCACCATCAGCAAGAATTTCAAATTCGTCGGAGGTGAATATCATGTTTTGGGGAGAATCAAATCCAGTTGAATGAAATAATTTATAGCGATATGGCCCTGGAAAGATCAACGGATCTAGGGCGGTTGGTTTTGACCAATGCACTGTGTCCACTCCCGAGGAGATGTCAGTTACACCAACACTCACTTTTGTCATTACCGGAACATCCTTTACAACTAAAGCACAAAACTCTGCACTCGCATAACTCTCCGCTCCGTCCGGCCAACACGTAACGACCATGTAGCAGTATTCGCCACCATAATTTACATCGTTGTCAGTGTAGGTATTTGTATTGACACCGCTTACTTCACCAACAAAAGAATATCCTATGTCGCCGGGTACTCCTAGCTCGCAAAGGGCAGGAATGAATCCAAAAAATCCGTTTCTGCGATAAATTTTATATTTAACTTGAGCTGCATCTTGAGGTGAAAAAATTGAAGCACATGGTGAGACATTCCACGTAAGCACAATTTGATTATTTGCCGCATTAGCTTGAGGATTTTGGACAGCAGGGGCAACCACGGTTATCATTACAGTTTCAATATCTGACAATGAAACATTGCCGTTGTCCTGAGCTTCAAACGAAACGAGGTATGGTTGAGCTCTTACTTCTTCGCATTCTGGAGCCCATTTAAAGATATTTGTTTGGGCATTCCAAGTAGCAGTATTTAGAACTTGAGTAAGAGGTCCGCCATAGGCAAATACAGTAACAATATTTCCATTTGGATCGCTGTAATTTATAGGCACCTCAACTGTAGTGCCGGCCTCAATACAAATATCTAAAAGGTCAACAATTATGGGTGGAATATTGGCACAATTGCGCACAGTGATTTGCATGTCCCTAAGTACAGAGCCAACAAGCGAACCGTTGCGAAATTCTTGAATCAATATTGCGATGTTGTACTCTCCAGCAACAAGAGGAGTTAACCAACTGATATCACCCGTTTGCGGATCAATTGTAAAAGTGTCGTTTGGACTTTCGGTATAATCTTCTGGAGATTCCCAGCCCATGAGTGGCTGGGCGCCTGCTCCTAAGCAAGAAACCAAACTAAATAAAAGTTCATCGCCATCTGGGTCGGAGGCAACAGGGTTGTGCACCCAAGGTTGAAATATGCATGCGTTTTGAATTGGCAGTTTAAGAAGTTGAACGGAATTATTATGACCATCATTTCCAGGTCTTATAATCAACGTTGTTTGGATACAAAAAATAGCCATTACAGATGTCGATGTTTTGTCTCCTTCATCGGTGCCTGGGGTTCCATTGTTAATGTTTACAACACCCGAATTTCGATTGGGATCTTCGACAACGATGTTGAAAGTGCCCGCACCTGAATAAATATGTGTACCTTCATATATATTTCGTTTAAGGTCATTGGCTAAGTCAACAAATTCACCATTTCTAATAAGGCTATCTAATTCTGCTTCGGTAACATCAGACGGCTCGTCACCCCAACGAATTTTGAGGTATGGTCTATCAGCTATGGCACTTTCTTTTGTGTATGTTGTAATGGTAATTCGGTATTCAAATCCTCCCAAATGAACATAGGTAATTTCACCTGCTCGATTATGAGTTGCGTAGCTTTCCTGAGCCGAAAAAATCAGCACAAACAAACACAGAATTATTTTTGACCGAAGAGAATTCATAAAAACATCCACGAAGATAAACAGAACACGACCTTAATTCGTATTGTTCTATACAGCTATGTACATTAAATCCCGACTTTTGATCTGAGCATCCATCGTTTCAACACTTAAAACACCCAAATAGTGCATTAGGTTTTGTCAGAATGGACGAAAAATAACAGTTGATGAATAATTTTCGATATTTCTTTAGGCTTAAGTGTGCTATTGGATTATTCCTGTTTCACGTTCAGTGCTTTCTAATAATGGCATAGACCGTTGTAAAATTATCAAATATTTTCGGACTATTTAATACCGTATCGATAACTGTAATACCAAATGCTCACCCAATATAGTCCAACATCGGCTTGGCCCCATGGATCTATTTGAATGTATTTAAGGCTTTACCAAAGCAATTTATCTTAGAATTCTTTGGACAAATTAATAAATGCTTTGTTTACAACAGCAGCTCATATAGCATTTATTATACTAAAATTCAAATTTGTTGTTGGACCAATTAGAATTAAGTAATAGTGTAATATTACAACTGGTATTAGCAGTAATAAAAAATCCGGCCAAGCCGACTTTTTATGGACAAGTGGACTTAGTGAGAAGTCTATTTCAGCTCTTTGGATCCGAGCATTACAGATACGCATCCTTCGTGCGAAGAGACTGCAGACTGTTGTTTTGGGACCATGATTTTTACGATTAATTGCTGAGTATTTGCCATTTTGAATTCAAATACTTGGCCTTCTTCGGAATTTCCTTTATAGATGCTATCTCCGTTGGTATCGCTCACTTCGAAGTCAACTCTGCCAAGTATTGGGTGTGCACACAGCACCATTCTGTATTCTTTACCACCGTAGAATGTAAGAAGCAATTCAGCTTCATCACCTGGTACAAGCATTGCAGAGTTGTAGTTATCATTCTGAACATACCCTTCTAGAAGCGGGAGGCAGCGATTTTTGGTAAACGCTCTGCATTGCGCATCCGATGCCAATGGCATAAGAAGTATGATCGGGAGGATATATTTAATCAGTCTCATAGTCTTGATTTTTTGGATGGTGGGGATTAAATGGCGATGTGTTTGTTACGAATCTCCTGAGCTTTGGTTGCGATGTTTTTTAATACTTCATCGCTGATAGTAATAGTTGATGTAGAGCCGAGAACGACTTTGCCATCATTTCCCTTTGATTGGGTTGTAGCACCTTTGGAGTCTTTTGAGGTGTTATAGATTTCTTTAAGACTGAGCAAATCCGCTTTCATTTCTTTCAGGTTTTCTCTTTCACCGAATTTTTCGTAGTAGTCTACTAAGTTGTTAAGAGCGAATTTTTGCTCTGCAATTCTTTGACGCATTTCAGGATTGCCGTCCTTAGCATAAATAGAAGAGAGGTATAGAGCCTCAAGCCATCCACCGGCAACAACAAGAGCAGAAATTTCTATTCGTTGATTTTCTTTGAGATAGCCGTTGAGATCAGCATAGGCTTCAGAAACGATATTCAACAATGAGTCTCTATTTTCTTGGTTTTTGTCCAATCTTTCTATGAGTTCGCCTGTCAAAGCGCCATCAACGCCCATTTGTCTGGCGAGTTTTTGAGCCGCGGCGAAGTAGTTCATAGTAACTTGCTTTTGATCAAACATAGCAGCATAACTAAGGTCAGCACCATAAATGCCGAGATTGATTGCCTGACGGGCTTCGCCTGTGTAACGGCCAACTTTTTCGGTGGAGTTGAGCACGGCGGGATCAAATGCGTATCCTTTTTCCTTAATTAAAGAAGCCATTTCTACCGGTGAGGGAATGGAGAAGAAGATCTTTTGAAGTTCTTTAATTCGGGCCGTTTCCGCCGAGTCAATGTTTGCCTTTACTAGTGGCGGAGTAGATCCACTGTTGCTGCCTGACTCACACGAAGCCAAAGCGACCGAGAATCCAAATGCTGCAACAAACAGTCTGATACTTTTCTTCATAATCATTAGTTATATTTTGAGGTGGTTTTGCCTTTTCTGGGGCAGTATTATTCAAATCCGAAGATCGCTCTAAAAGCAGGTCTTACGGAAGCGAGAGAAAATAAGTTTTAAAAATGAGTGTGTTTATTACTAGAAAAGAGTGATCTGTTGTAAATCAATGACATGGGTAATAGGGCGTCAGTATTTATCTTAGTGCAATTCCATTACACTCCATTCGCCTGAAACGGCTTCTCTTGCGCCATTTATTACTGTAAAAATCGAAATAGATAGGAATAGTTTATACGCAGCACTGGTATTGTTTGGCAAGATTTTGAAACCTCTTACTTTTGCCGCCCAGTTTTGGTCCCGTAGTTTAATGGATAGAATAGAAGTTTCCTAAACTTTTGATATGGGTTCGATTCCCGTCGGGACTACAAATACAGAGCGAGAATCAGAGCGAGTAGGCTTGTTCTCGCTCTTTTTAGTTTTTACACCACAAGCATTTATTAAAGAATCTCAAGAATTTTTCAATAAATTGCTTTGACAATATCGCCGCTACATTCAAAGAATGCAATGAAGCAGAACCGATATTGGACTACTCTAAATCTGTAGACGGTTTTACACCAAGGCAACTCACAAAATGGTCTAAACCATTTTATGAGTTACCTCTGTAATTGCTGTTGTGATTAGTGTTTAGTACAATGCAGAGAAAAGGAATTGGACTAAAAAATAAACCCAAATGAATTTGGAATATTACGGAAGTGTTTAAGGAATCAAAATTAGAGATTTACGCGTTCATTGGCTCCCTATTTATTTTTTTAAAAAGTAGCAATCTAGAGTAAGGCTTCTATATTTTCTTAAAAAGAAAAAAGGAAACACTTAGCAACAATCATGAAACATAAAATGCCATTCTTGATTAATTATGATTGTGTTCAAGGTGAATTTAATTGCCTTGTGGTAACAAAGCCATAACATACGTATTTGAACTCATGTTTTTTCTTCAAATTTATATAACCTGTTAATAATCCTTAAGATGCTTTAGTAGAGATAGGTTTGCGCACCTCAACAAATGCGAAATTTATATCTAACAATAATCTTATCTCTTGCACTTCAGATGAAGGCGCAAGATGGTTTGGAAGGAATTATAGTTGAAAAGTATTATGTTTCAACTGCCGCAGATCAAAAAGCAAGTCTATACAGCGGAGAATTGCCTGTGGGTTCAGTGACATATAGAATTTATGTAGACTTGAAACCGGGTTACACTTTTCAGGCTGCTTATGGTACACCCCTCAATCCACTTTTTATCAAAAGCACGAAACCTTTTTATAATCATACAGAATCAGGAATTACGCATCCAAACATTCTTCCGGAGCGCACATTAAAAAAGAATATTACCCTGCTAGACTCATGGCTGACTGTAGGCGCCGCAGGAGAAAATCATCTAGGAATTTTAAAGATAAATGATGATGATATTCCGGACGATTTTGTAAAATTTGAGAAAGGTTATTTGGAAAATAAATCAGGAAAAAAGGATTATTCAATACTCCAAAAAGATGGGCTTCAAAGATCTGATGTCTTGCCCTTTCCAACATTCTATCAGATGGATAGCTGTCTCTATCATTTGGGCAGCCTCACCAATGGTAATAGCTTGGTTGTAGAAAATGGTGCTTGGGCATGTATGGGTAAAGGGGCGTTTGGGGCCGATTCTCTCACAACAAATAACGTCCTTATTGCACAATTGACAACAGCCGGAGAGCTAAGTTTTGAATTGAATCTACTAATCGGTGCACCCAATGGCACATCACAAAAATACGTAGCAAAGAATCCTGATTTAGGTGTTTGGGTTCATAATGATTTGACTTACTCAGGAAAAAGCCAAAGGAAGAAGAAGAAGAACCGGAAACCCAAAAAATAAGATAAACATTAACCTTAAATATTAAGTGTCATGAAAAAAAAATTACTTTCTTTTATAACGGGCTTTCTCACGTTATCAGCATTCGCACAACCGGGTCTTGAGGGAATCGTAGTAGAAAAGTTTTACGTTTCAAACGAAGCAGATTCTCTGAATGCTGATGAGAATTTTGCTGTTTATCCTTTGCACGTTGGTTCTGTTACTTATCGTGTTTACGCTAATCTATTGCCAGGTTACGAGGTAATCCAGATGTTTGGAACTGTTGCTCATCCTTTAATGATAGCGACCGAAACAGCCTTCTACAACGATCCTAATTATGGATTTAGTGTCTATCAAGGAACAAGCGTAAATAATACTAAGAAACACACAACTCTCATTGATTCATATCTTACAGTTGGTGGCGTTGCGAACGGACTTGTTGGAGTATTAAAGACCGAAGATACCGATGGCAACATTGGTAACCTCCAAGGAATTCTTGCCAATGAAGATCCCTCAGCCGGTGTGCCAATTACAGGAGTCAATGGATTTGACGGTCTGCTTCCGGGCACACCTATAGTACCTAATATTTTGGGGCTTACTTCAGAACTTGATGTATTCGATCAGTCTGTCGGAGGCCAATTCAGTTCAACAGGAGGAACTGTTGCTGCATTAGGCGGTGTAGCGGGTGTTACTGAAAGCAATCATGTTTTACTTGGACAATTCACAACTGATGGCATCTTCAGCTTCAAACTGAACATTCAAATCGAGACTCCCACGGTAGGTGGAAGCCAAATTTTTGTTGCTGAATCGCCTGTTGGAGAGGAAATTTTGGACAGCACATTGACTTTCACATCACAGGAAGAGATTATACAGTCTATTTCCGAGTCACAAAAGTCAGTTTCCAACAACTATTTCTTATATCCGAATCCGTGTAAAAACCAAATAGCACTTGGGCAAACCTCAACTAATCTAGATAAAACAGAAATTAGCATTTTGGATGTTACAGGTCGTGTTGTATCAATGTCCAATACTTGGCAGTCACTTCACACAATAGACACCACTGAATTGCCGACTGGGGTTTACACCATGCGACTAAAAAAACTCGGAACGTTAGAATCGTTGAAATTCATCAAACAATAGGGCCATTTTCAAGGCTTCTGATTTATGAAACGAATAGTAATCTGTTTGCTCATTTTATCCTTAGGTTATATACTTCAAGGTCAGGGCAGATTGAATGGTAAAGTCACAGATTTGGCAGGTGAGCCCGCTATAGGTGTTATTGTCCATGTGGATGAAGACCCAAAGCTGGTTGCACAGGTTGATTTTGATGGTTTGTTTACGTTGAATTTACCGGATTCAAAAATGTATACGGTAAAATTTTTTATGTTGGGCTATGAAGAATTGGTTGATTCGGTTTCCTTGAAAAATGGTGAGTCGATCACAAAGGAATATACCATGCTTGAAAAGTCGATCATGGGTAGTGAAGTAACCATTGTGGGCAAGGCTTTGAGAGCTGCCGATTCATACATGGAAAAAATTAAAATGAACTCCGCTATTTCACTGGATTATATATCATCTGAGACACTCAAAAAAACAGGTGATTCAAATGTTATTAGCGCCATCGCACGTGTTTCCGGAGTATCTACAAATGGAGGGCTGATTACAGTTCGTGGTATTGGCGACAGATATGTACGTACTACTTTAAACGGATCGAGAGTACCAACGCTGGATCCTTTAACGAACAACATCAACCTCGATATTTTCCCTACAAGTTTGGTCGACAACATTATTATTATGAAAACGGCTAGTCCGGAGCTAGCTGGTGATTGGAGCGGTGCATATATTTCGGTTGAAACCAAGGACTATCCGGAAAAATTGACTGTCGGTATTGAATCCCAATTTGGATATAACGCCCAAACTTCATTCAAGGATTTTATAACCTCAGATCGAAGTTCAACAGATTGGTTGGGATTTGACAATGGATTGAGATCACGTGAGGGCAATACGATAAAAATGCCCAACTTGGCCCCTTCAACTTATCAGGAAATGGCTGCTTTGGGTCTGACTGATTACTACAATCAAATTGGCGTACAAGGCTGGATTGATGGTAATTCACAGGCTGATAGTTATTTCAGATTAGGACTTGTTCAGTTAGGTCTTCTCCCTTCAAGCCTTATCAATGATCCTACGGCATATCAAAATGCACGAAACGTCTACAATCAACAATACAAGCCCACAGCCTTTAATATTATTAATCCTGAAGGGACTGACTACAATAATAATTTCAGTAACAACTGGAACACAAAGTTTAGAAAAGCACCTTTGAGTTTTAGTCAGAGTTTCAGTATTGGGGATCAGCAAACGCTTTTCGGTAAACCGTTGGGTTACTTTTTTGGTTTTAGATATGGTTCGAGTTTTCGGTATGACCCTGATGGTGTTTCGAATCGGGTTGGTGATGAATCTCTTGATTACCGCTTAGAAAGAGAGGATCATGCCCAGTGGGGTAGAGAGACCAATTCGTGGAGTGCCTTGCTCAATATTGCTTATAAACTCAATGAGAACAACAAGATTTCTTTTCTCTTCATGCCCAACTTTATAGGTGTAAACGATGTAACTGAATTTATATCCGTTCGTCTTCCAGAGGAATATCAAGATATAGACGTAACCAAAAATATTTTTTATGAAGAACGCAAACAAGTAATCTATCAAGTTTCATCGCAGCACTACATTCCGTCATATAAATTAAAAATTGATTTTAATACCTCTTTTACTTCAGGAGAGAGTGTTGCGCCAGACTTTAAAACCACTGATTACTTTTATACGGAGCGATTCGATACGATACTATCATATCAGTTCAGTCCAAATGCAGGTAATGGAATCAGACGTTTTTTTCGATATCTCACTGAAAATACGCTTGATTCTCGAATTGGTTTTGAAATTCCTATAAAACAAGGAGACAAGAAACTGAATCGCAAATTGAAATTTGGTGCAGCTACTCAGAGAAATTATCGCAAGATTGACAACGACGAATTCCGTGTAATGGCAGGAAATAACAATTTTCTTGCACCTTTAACCAACAATGATCTTGACAGCTATCTTTCTCTTGAGAGTTTTGTTATTCGTGATGGAATCGTAGACTTCACTTATGCGAATTTTGATTTTGATCGCAATCATTCGTTTGGATATTGCAACGTAGAAGCTGGTTATATCATGACTGATTTTGAGTTTAATTCGTCATTGCGATTTTCGGGTGGCCTCCGAATTGAACACACTGATATCCTAACGGATGTAGATAAGTTTCATAGACTCGGCTATGCTAGAAATGATTCTAGAAGAGAAAATTCTGTAGGATTTCCATTGGTCAATTCAGCGGAGATCAATGAGACGAGTATCCTACCGAGTGGAAGTCTTATTTATAAACTTGAAAAGTTCAAGTATGGACAAAGTAATATAAGACTGAATTACAGCCAGTCTATTGCTCGACCAAGTATCAGAGAGTTAAGTGACGCAGCGGTTTTCGATAATGAATTTAGAACATTTGTTTATGGAAACTCTGATCTGAAATTAGTGAATATTACCAATTATGACTTCCGTGGCGAAACGTATTTCACAAATGGAGACAATGTTTCCTTCAGCTTGTTTTACAAAGATTTTAAGAATCATATAGAAATGGGATTTGGAAACGTAGGTATAACTTGGGAGAATATTGCCAAGTCCAATGTCAGAGGTATTGAATTAGAAGGTAAGAAAAAAATCGGAAAGGCCTTTGAAATAAGAGCGAATGTGACTCTGGTAAAATCTAGAGCGGAATTTGTCCGTCGGGATTTTCAGGTTATCGAAGGTCTGAAAGTTTTTGCTATAGTAGATACTCTTGAGCGCCCGATGTTCGGTCAAGCTCCTTATTTAGTCAATGGAATTGTAACGTATAAAGCCGATTCTTTGGGTCTAACGGCGACAGTTAGCTACAATGTTCAAGGACCTAGACTTGTAATTGCGGGCTCTGTTCGCGGTAGACCGGACGTATATGAACTTCCAAGAAATACTATCGACTTTAAAGTAAGCAAAAGATTAAATAAATATTTTACTGTCAATTTAACTATTCGCGATATCTTAAATGCCCCCGTTAAAAGATCTTATGACTTGCCTAATGGTTGGGTAGACTTTGATAGTTTTCGATTTGGAACAAATTTCTTGTTAGGAGTTGCATATAAATATTGAAAAAATGAGAAAAATTCGATATAACATTGTTTTTATTACCATTTTCTTTGGAGTCATTCAATTAGCATGTGCTCAGTTGGAGCGTGTTTTTGTTGAACGATATTATGTCAGCGATGCCAATGATGCTACAGATGTTTTAGGAGGCGGCGTTGTTGAGGGTTCAGTTACTTATAGAATTTTTGTTGACTTAGCTCCGGGCACTGTTCTTAAAGGAATATACGGTGATCAGGCTCATCCTTTCAACATTTCTGGCAGCGAATTTTTTTTTAACAACATTGCAGATGGACAAACTTTTGCTAAAGATTTTATTCGCAATCGTTATCTGGAAAATACTGTAGCGCTTGACACTTGGCTTACCCTTGGACAAACAGCAAAGAAACAAGGAAACAATACCTACTATGGTGTATCAAAAGAGCATGATGATGATGGTACTTTTATAGGAGGAGTGAACAATGATGGTGGTAGCGAAAGCATCTCAACGGGTCTGCTAATCAATGAAGACCCAACAATAGGTTTGCCATTGACAGTTGCCGACGGCATGGACACAATGACAGTTACACCAGTAAATTGGTTTTCGAATGGTCTTGTTGATTTTATGAGTGGGTTCGATAGCACGATGTTTGGTTCACTTGTTCCAAAAACAAATTTTTACAGTACTAGTTTCTCCTTATCCTCCGATGGTGTTACTGGAGTAAACTTCGATCAGAATCAAATCATAATTGCTCAACTCACCACCAAAGGAAGCCTTGAGTTTCAAATCAATCTTGAGGTAGAATTTGAGATTGACGGAACTCCAACGACCATTTATTATGTCGGAACAAATACGATTACGGCAAACAACGAGATTTATAGCCCATTTCTCAGTTATCCATTTCAATGCGGTTGCAATGATCCTGATTATCTTGAGTTTAATCCTTCTTTTACCTGCCTTGAAGATGGAAGTTGTCAGACGCCCATTGTGATTGGCTGTCTAGATACATTGGCTTGTAATTATGATCCTGAAGCAAATTTTAATGTCGAAGATTTATGTTGTTATCCTGGATGGTGCAGTAACCGAAACATCGAAGAGGTGTGTCCTAAGTTAAAGGGTTATTCCTCCGATTTCACTACGTTTCCAAATCCTGTGCAGGATGCTTTCACATTGAACGTAATCAGCGGAACAAACACTGACATCGAATACATTCTTTACAACTATTACGGTGTCGTAATGAGACAGAAAAAGATTAATTCTGCACCACTCAATTACAGTGAAACTATTGATTTGAGTGGAATTGCACAGGGTATATATCATTTGAGAGTGATTACTATTCACGGAGAACAACAGCAATTGCTTGTGAAAATATGAAAATCAATAAGATACACAAATTTATTCTCAATGTAATCATCGCAACAGCTTTGTTTCTTTCATCCTGTAAAAAGGATGAGCCTGTTGAAAGAATAATTGAAAGGGGCACGTTGACAGACGTTGAAGGGAGTACTTACAATACGGTTAAAATTGGAAACCAATGGTGGATGGCAGAAAATTTAAAGACCAGCCAATTTAATGATGGAACTCCAATTCAATATGTTGGAATTGATGAGTCAGATATTATTTGGGCCGATGCAACTGTAGCTACTTATACTTATATCAATGATTCTTTATTTGGTTATTTGTACAGTTCATCTGTTATGAGTGATGCTAAAAATGTTGCACCTATTGGATGGCACATTCCAACAGACGAAGATTGGAAAATTTTGGAAATAGAAATTGGTATGTCCAATGCTGAGTCGAATCAAACAGGTTGGCGAGGAAGTGTTGAAGGAGAAAAACTCACATCAAAAAACTCCCGAGGATGGCCTCAGGGCGGTCTCTTATTTGGTACCGACGAATATGGGTTTAAGGCACTCCCTGGAGGTTGCAGAATATTTGATGGAAAAACCAATACAAATACAAACACTGCATTTTGGTGGACTGACAGTCCAAACGGAAGTGAATATTGGTATCGTTACATCGATCTCAACGAACGAAGAATCTTCAGACAACATACCTATCCGCAATATGGCATGAGTATACGGTGCGTTAAAGATTGATGCTTATATGAAACGAATACTGATAATACTTTTCTTATTTCCGGCCTGTTTGATTGCGCAGGATACAACATCAGCTTTTTCATTTGGTTTTTTGTTTAGCAACGACATTTGCTCTAGAATTAGCAAAGCAGAAGGATCTACTGCTGATCTTAAACAAAGGTTTGATTCTCTAGAAGATGTCAGTTATGGTTACACAGCCGGTATTATCTTAAGTCGCTCATTTAATCGGAATTTATCTTTGCATTCAGGACTTAATTACTCCGACAGGGGTTATTCTATAGACACATTATCAGAAGTAGATCTAACAAATGTTAAGTTTCATTATCGCTATCTCGAAGTTCCGTTGAGAGTAGTTTATGTATTCTCAGCACAAAAAAAAATCCGTCCTTTCGTTTCACTTGGACTCAATTTCGGTTATCTTTTACAAGCTAAAACGAAGTATAATCAAATAGGTCAAGCAACCGAGCCATCCTTCAACAATTCGGATGAGCTAATTCGTTTCAATTTAGGTGTATCTGCATCGGTAGGGATTGAAAAATCTATCAATACTAAATACAAGTTTGGAGTCGAAATTTTAGTGAGACAATCTCTTTTATCAATCAGTAATTCGCCTCTACAGAGAATGCTCAATTCTGCAGGTGTCTGCATTTCCTTTGCTCGAAAGTTTTAGTTTACCTAACAAACAGGAAACATTTAAATGCTCAAATGAACAAATTGTTAATTGATTATTGCGGGACACCCGACACAGAAAATCCATGTACATTTAAATACGGAAAAGCAATTCTGAGTTTACTTTCTTTGAGTTTAGTAATAAGACATTTAGCCCACACATTAATCAATCCATCATAATGAAAAAAATACAATGCATATTTGCATTTATCCTGTTAATTCAGTCATCAAGTCTTTTCTCGCAAGGATTGCAAGGCATTGTTGTTGAGAAATATTACTTGAGTGATGCTGCAGATCAAACCAATTCTATTGCACAAGGCGCTATAGTTCCACTTGCTGTGGGCTCTACTACTTATCGTGTTTATGTGGACCTCGTAGCCGGATACAAATTTAACAGTCTCTTCGGCAGTTCAGCGCACAACTTAACGGTGAACTCAACGACAAACTTCTTCAACGATCCAAACCAAGGCGTGACAGTGAATCCGGGAACTATTTCTGTAACAAATGTTAGGAAGAACACTGTCATGCTCGATTCATACTTTACCACCGGAGGAACTGCCAACGGAAAAGTGGGTGTCCTAAAGTCAGAAGACACAGATGGTACTATAGGTAATCAACAAAATATTCTCGCAAACAATGCAGGCGGTTGCGTTGGTTTGCCTATCAATGGAGTGAACGGTCAAGACGGCATGCTTCCAAGCAGCGCTACAACTTATATAGTTCCAAATTCCCTAGGTCTTGGAGCAGCACTCGATGTGTTGGATCAAACTGCAGGTAATTCAATTGTTATCAACGGCGGAACCATTGCAGCTCTTGGCGGAGTTTTCGGAGCAACTTCATCTAACATGGTCTTAGTAGCTCAATTTACTACTAATGGAACGCTGACTTTCGCTCTCAACCTACAAATTCAGAATGTCTCTACAGGTTTAGCTGAGAATTATGTATCTTCTAATCCGGTTGGAGCCGAGTTAACACACCCAACTTTAACTCTATTGCCGAACGTAGCTCCGGTAGTTGGCATAACTTCACCATCTAATGGTGCTTCCATTGGCACTGGTGCAACGGTTACTTTTTCTGCGAATGCAACGGATACAAACAATGGCACTATTACAAGCGTCCAGTTTTTCCTTGACAACGCATTATTCGGCACAGACAACACTTCTCCTTACGAACTCCCTTACATTGCTATGGGCGGCGCGCACACACTTTACGCTATAGCCACAGACAGTGATTGTGTGAATACAACTTCGTCAACTATCAATTTTACGGTCTCAAATAATCAGGCTCCAACCGTCTCCATTACAGCGCCTGCTTCTGCGGTTGTAGGAGCTTTAGTTACGTTCACCGCCGCAGCAAATGACCCAGATGGAACAGTAGCACAAGTTGAGTTTTTTGTAAACAATATTTCTGTTGGAATCGATTTTACCATGCCATACTCAATCAATTACACAACTACACTTGGTTCTGGTCAGATTGTAAGAGCTGTTGCCACTGATAACCTTGGATTGACAGGCAACTCAAATAACGTTATAATGAATGTATTGGCAAACGTACCACCTGCAATTTTATTGACTTCACCGTTGGTTGGAAGTTCATTTATTGCTCCTGCGATAATCACAATCTCAGCCAATGCTTCTGATACTGATGGAACTATTACTCAAGTTGAATTTTTTGTAAACAGCATTTCAGTGGGAGTGGATGCTACATCGCCTTATTCTATTACTTGGACTAGTACTTCAGGCATTGGGGTGTTTACGGCAATAGCTACAGATAACAACGGTGCTTTATCAACCTCAAGTTCTGTTACATTGGAAGTAGCCGATCCGAACGCACTTCCGTACGCTGTTGGCACTGTTACTCAGACTTGTGATTTACCAACATATTGCATTCCGATTTCTGTTTCTGTTACAAATCCTATAGACAACGTAATTGGTCTCGACATTACATTAAATTACGATCCTACACACCTGACACCTACAGGAAACATCACAGTTTATGACAACCTTGTCAACTCAAGTTTTGTAGAAACGGCTGCGTTTATTTCAACACCGGGTGTTTTAAATATTGTTCTTAACTTCAATGGATCGGCTAACGGATTTACGGAATTTCAGGGATCGGGCGATATATTCTGTGTTGAGTTTACTCGTTTAGCTGCCTTCGAACCTGTTGATGCTTCTGCTATTTCGGTTTCATCACTTCAAGAAAGCTACATAACGGGTTTAGAGTCTCGCCCAGCTTCTGCCGGATCTGCAGTATCTACAGTAAGTTCAAGCTACCAAGGTACATTGCAGTTTTGGCTAGATAATAGCCCAATCCAGTACGATGTTGCTTTGCCAAACAGTTTCCTCATCACTAATATCTTTGGTGTCACAGGCACAACCATTAACAACCTGGACTCTCCAATTAATCCAAATTTGTCCGGCGAATTCACACATGATTTGACTAATGGAATTTCACTTTCAATAGAGCGTGACATTAATAATATAAATCCGGTTCAATTATTGATCAATGCAGCAGATGCAGTATTGGCCAAAACATTGTTGCTGAACCAAGCGTTCACTCCTTCAATTTACCAAATTCTTTCTTTGGACGTTAATCTTGATGGTGTAGTGAGTGCAGGCGACGTTTCTCAAATGAAACAAAGAGCCACTTCTGCTATTGGTGAATTCCAACAGGCATGGAACTACGACGATACAGGAGTATCCAACGGTCAGCCCTCAAAGGATTGGACTTTTGTTGACGAGGCTAGAATAATTGCTGATCCGGATTATCAAATTTCTACAACATTCCCATTAGATGACTTGGTTGGTTACTCTAAAGGAAGAGTGCCGATTGTACCATTTTATATTGCTGCGGCCGTGTCAAATTACACTACCAATAACACAACTTGCCCAAACATTGGAACTGACAATTATAAAGGAATATTGATAGGTGATGTTGATGGTAGTTATGCAGATTATGTTGCAGATGGTATTTTGAAAACAAATGAATCTGACTATATTGTAGTGGACATCAACAGTGCTGTTTTTGAGGGCGATACCGTTCATGTACCAGTCAGTTTTGTTTCCTCAGAGCCTGTAAATGCATTTGATGTAGCCTTAGGTTTGGATGAGACTAGATTGGGCTTCACAAAAACTGAAAACCTGCAGTTAAATAGTGGGAGTGAGTCGTTCTTCAACACAAATGACAAAACGTTGCGTTATTCTGCATTCAATCTTAACTTCTTTAGTGCTAATCAGAAAACCGTTATGTTGACCTTTGTGACAACAGACGGAACTATTAGTCGAAAAGATTTCACCAATGACCTGGGACTTTTAAACGGCAAAAGAACCGAGATTAAATTCCAGCAGTCTGCAGTTCAACAATCAAATGTTATATCGGTTTATCCTAATCCTTCAAATGGAATGTTCAAAATCACGAGTGAACTAGATGGATTTTTCGACATACTTGATATCACCGGAAAAATTGTTCAATCAGATTCAATTGTAAAAGCCAAACATACTTTTGACGTAAACCTAGGTGCATTGAGGTCTGGAATTTATTTCGTCCGTTTTTACAGTGAAAACACGATTGAAACAAAGAGAATAACTATTACTAAATAAGTTGATTTTTTTCAAGAAGAAGGTCTAAGGTAAAAGCCTTAGGCCTTCTTTAACTTTTTTAAAATGAATTTTTATGAGATCATTATTAAACCTTCTTTTTCTTGCTCTTGTTACACTAATTGGCAACGAAGCATTAGCTAAATCTAATTCAGTTGAATACAATTCATCTGTATATATGGTTACAGAACTGGACACTATGGTGTTTGATTTAAGTCAAGCGTTCATAACTACGGAAGGCTCAACGACATTTATTGAGTTCCCCATTTCGCTTAGGTCTTCAGATGAGAGCATTAACGCTGTGGATTACTTTTTTCAGTTTGATCTGAATAAATTAACCTATGTTTCCACTACTACCATCGATCCTGAATTGGAAGTCTACTCATTCTTTAACCTAAATAGTCAATATTTGAGTAATACTTCTTCTGCTTCCTCAAACACGGTCTTCTTGTCTCTAAATGTACCAATAATGAAATTAAAATTCAGTTTATCCGATCCTTGTTTGGATATTCTACCGACCGATTTTTTTAACACAACTACTTTAATAAATGGATTAGTTAGCAGTTCGCTCTTCATCGGACCAAATGATCCGATTGATTCGGGAATTATTGCTCTAGACGTGATTTGTGCTGAGAATGAAATCTTATTTAGTTATGCTGAAACTGTTAATGGTAAAGCCATCTCAATTTACGAATGGGATTTTGGCAATGGATTAGCAGGATCAGGTCAAAATACCAGCACCATTTATGATTCTCCAGGGGTGTATTCTGTTCTTTTGAGTCTTACAACCATTGATGGATGTACCTACACAGTTTCCCAAGAGTTCACCGTTGTTCCGACACCCATCGTCGGTTTCTCTGGCAGCTATGACGGAAACTTAAATCTAGTTTCATTTACTAATAACACTGAAATCTCCAATGGAACTGTTTCTTCTTATAGTTGGGACTTCGGTGATGGAAATACATCTACGCAATTTGAACCTACACACACTTACAGCAATGATGGAAATTACACGGTTACACTTTCGGCTTTTTCAGGGGTTGGTTGCACAGCTAGTTTTACCAGTATTGTGGGAATAGTTTCTATTACGGAGCAGGACTTGAGTAATTCATGGATTAGCTTTTATCCAAATCCCGTCAATTCAGATCTAACGATTAACTCAGCTTCAAACGCACATTTTTTCATTGTAGACAAAACCGGTAGAAGAGTTAGTGAAGATCAGTTTGTAATTATGAATCAAACTAAAATAGTTAACACGAATCATCTGGCAAATGGTTTATATACATTAATCGCAACCGGAAATAATTCAACCGCCCAGAAAAGATTTATTGTGCAGCACTAATCTTTTGTGTTTGAGAACATTCAAGGGGCCTTATGATATTGGCGCAATTGCATTCAGTTGTACCTATATGAATATGGTACATTGGAATTTTTTTTATGTGCTAACAGAATAATAATTGCACTGGATGGCGTGTCGGAGTGTGTAGTACCAATGTTACCTGTAAAATTGATCGGTCCATTGTATGAGTTACAGTGGTAAATGCCGTTGTGTTTGAAGTTTAGTGCAAGACAGAGAAACGGAATTGGTCTAAAACATAAATCCAAACGGTATAAATTAGGTTTACCCATACATTCCTTATCCTTGCATTGCAAACCTAAACCAAATGCACTGTATGAAATATGTTCTGTCATTTTGTTTTATGATGATTGGGTGGTGTATTGCTGCTCAAATGCAACCGGGTACTGTTATTGACGTTGTTACAAAAGAGAAACTTGTTGGAGTTGTTGTGAGTAATAGCGCTGGTTATGGCACTGCCACCGGCACAGACGGAAAGTTTATTTTGAAGATGACTTTTGTGCCTGACTCAATTACGTTTTCATATGTTGGTTATGAAACAAAAAAATATTTTCTTCAATCCATTTTGTCCACTGGCATCGAAATTTCGCTCAAACCGTTAAGCAATGAATTGGGAGTGGTAGTTGTCAGCGCCGGAAAATTCGAACAATCAATTGGAGAAGTAACGGTCAGCATGGAAGTTGTAAATTCAAAATTGCTTCAAGATAAAAATGTTATTACAGCAGATGAGGCAATGCAGCAAACTCCAGGGGTTATTATCGTTGATGGTGAGCCACAAATAAGAAGTGGAAGTGGTTATAGTTTTGGAGCAGGCAGCAGAGTGCAGATTCTCGTAGATGATCTTCCGGTTCTAAGTGGAGATGCAGGCAGAATAAGTTGGGGTTTTTTGCCTGTGGAAAATGTATCTCAAATAGAAGTGATAAAAGGTGCAAGCAGTGTATTGTATGGAAGCGCCGCACTTAGCGGAGTCATGAACTTCAGGACATCATTTCCTACTGATACGGCTCGGACTGTGGTAAATGTTTTTCACGGAGTTTATAGTCTACCTCAGAATAAGGAGAGTGTTTATTGGAGCGGAAATAATATGCGAAGTGGTGTCAACTTCCTTCATTCACAAAAATTTGGTCAGCTAGATTTAGTTCTCGGCGGAAGTTACCTCGGCGATGACGGCCATCTTGGGCCAATAAAAGATACTGCGGATGGAAGTTTTACCAATGGATATAATCCGTTCAGTGCAGATCGCTACTCCGCTACTAACCGAGGACGTATGAATTTGAATTTGCGGTATCGACTCAAGAAAATTACAGGCTTAAGTCTTGGTTTAAATACCAACTGGAGCACAAGTAATTCGTTGGGCACTTTGTTATGGGAAAATTCCAAGACAGGCCTATATGGAGCATTTAATGAAAGCGCCACAAGAACTATTCAACTTCTTGGAACTGTTGATCCGTACATTACTTATTTCAACAAGAAGGGAGGCAAACATTCGCTGCGAACGCGCTGGCAAAATCTTGACAATGACAACGATAATAATCAAGGGAATTTTAGCGATGTCTACTACGGTGAATATCAATATCAGCAATCATGGAAAGGGGAGAAATGGACCGGACTCACAACTACTATGGGACTTGTTGCAATGCATACCGATGCAACGGGTCAATTATTTTCAGGAGGAAATACAAATGGAAATAATACATCTGATAACTATGCAGGGTACTTTCAGGTTGATAAAAAGTTTTTGGATAAACTAAATGTTTCGGCCGGCCTCCGATATGAATATTTTAGGATAAACGAAGATTCGGATAGCAAACCGGTTTTTAGAGCAGGTGCAAATTATCAACTTGGAAGAGCAACATATTTACGTGGTTCATATGGTCAAGGATACCGTTTTCCAAGTATTGCTGAAAAATACATTGTAACAGGAGTCGGATCAATCAACCTTTTTGCCAATCCCGATCTTATAGCGGAGACATCCTACAATGCTGAGTTTGGAATCAAACAAGGATTTAGAATTGGAGGATTCAAAGGGTATGCTGACATTGCCATTTTTCAACAAGAGTTTAAAAATTTCATAGAATTTACCTTCGGTCAGTGGCAGTATGTGTCGCCTCTTACTGGTCTTAATGACATTGCTCGTTTTCAAAGAGATCTACAAGCGAGCATTGGTTTTAAAAGTGTAAATACCGGCACAGCAAGAATACGTGGTGCTGAATTTAGTATGATGGGTGAGGGTAAAATTTCGCATGTGAAATTTACTTTACTCGCAGGTTACACCTATACGTTGCCAGTAAGTCTCACTCCCGATTTTATTTATGGCAAATCACCAAACGGTGGAGATGCGTCTTTTAAAATTCCTGCACAATACACTTATTTAACAACAAGCAGTGATACTTCATCAAATATTTTAAAATATCGAGTTCAGCATCTTGTACGTTTTGATCTAGGCGCAGAGTGGCGCAAGTTTCACATAGGAACTAGTTTGAGATTCAATAGTCACGTGCAAAATATTGATCGCGCATTCGAAGATTTAGAAGCCGTTCCCTTGGCTGAATTTAATCCTGGAATCGGCATTTGGCGAGCATCAAACACCAACGGAGATTATGTAATTGATGCCCGCATAGGATACAAGCTCAACGACAAAAACAGGTTGAGCATTGTAATCAACAATGCGCTCAATCGTGAGTATGCAATAAGACCACTTGCTATCGAAGAAATGCGAATGACCATGCTGCAATACACATTGCAGTTGTAATTATTAAACTAGGTTTGAGTGCCTGTTAAAATGCGAGAATGGTAAACTCTGTTCTTCTGTTAAACTGATGTTCTTCGTCAGTGCATTTTACATCGTTTTTACATTGATTGAGAATTTTCTGTTCACCATATCCTTTACCAACCAATCTGTCTGCCGTAATTCCTTGTGTTATGACATAAGCCACAGCGCTTTTTGCACGTCGGTCAGAAAGTTTGAGGTTATACGCATCACCACCTCGTGAGTCAGAGTGCGAGCTCAACTCAATTTTCATAGTCGGATTATCTTTTAAAATCTGAACAAGTTTGTCAAGTTCCCTTGCGGCGTCTACACGAATTACGTCGCTGTTATAATCGTAATAGATATTATCAAGTCTAACAACTGTTCCTACTTCAGGCTTGAAGATTTTGAAATCTCTTTCGTGAATTTTTTTGCTTTCATCAAATGTTGTAAAGGAGTCGGTTTGTCTTGCATATCCATCTTTGGTTACAACAAGAACAAACGATTTTTTCTTCATCAGCGGGAACATATATTGACCCGTTTTGGTTATTATCAATGAATCCACTTGAGTAGAATCACCATTTAATATTTCTAATACTCTAATTAGTGCTCCTTCGGCAGGTTTATTATTGTCAGCATAGAGCACATTACCCTTGGCCAAGAAGTCGATTTTCTGCATTTTAATTTCTATGTTTTCTACATAGGCTGAACGTGGATCCGTTTTAGCATTTGCCTGACCTGCAAGGTAATTTTTTTTGTTGGCCTCCAAGGTTATAACCGGTTTATATGCTGCTTTGATGCTGTATTTCCCGTTTGCGTCTGTCATTACTTGTAGGTTGCTTCCGTCCTCACCAGAAACAGTGACCAATGCGTTTGCAATGGGTTGTAATGATTCAAGATCAACAACAGTTCCCGTAATTAATACCGTATCTACAGGTTGAAGCCGGAACTCATAAATATCATCATCGCCTTTGCCACCTGTACGTGTGCTTGAGAAGAATCCAACTGTCTCTTCAGGAAAACAAATCAATGCAAAATCATCGTAATGTGAGTTTGCCGGATATCCAATATTTTTTACCGACTGGTCATCGAATGGATTGGTATAAAATATGTCAAATCCTCCAATACACAGTTGTCCGTTCGAAGAGAAATAGATTGTGCTATCACCAATCATGAATGGAAACATTTCGTTGGCAGAAGTATTAATCTTTGCACCGGCATTTGTTGGCACACCCCAAGAATCACCTGTTTTTTCGATAAAATAAATATCCGTTCCACCTATCCCACCTGGCATATCACTTACAAAATACATTCTGTTGCCCGACCCGCTCAAAGCTGGATGTCCCACAGAATATTCTTTGTTATTTAATGAAACTTGTTCGGGTGCTGACCAAGTATTTGCTCCCACATCATATTTGGATGTGTAGATTCCTAAGTTTAATACTCCCTTCGATGACTTTTTAAGATTGCCATGAAGAATATTGTTTCGAGTAAAATACAATTTACCTGTACGATGGTCAAACGCAGCGGTGCCTTCATGATAACGAGTGTTTACTTCTTTGTTGAGCAATTCTGCACTACCCAGCGTGCTATCCTTTTGTACTTCTGTTAAATAAACATTGAGGTAAGGCTGTTCGTTCCAATTATACAGTCTTTGATCCTTTTTATCATCACCTCGAGCAGAGCTAAACAAGATCTTACCATTTACAAAAAATGATGGTGCAAAATCTGAAGATGGGCTATTAACTGCAGAACTGCGGATCGTGTAAATGGCAGAATCTCGGAAAATCAAATTCGCAAATTCAGGTTTATCTACGTATCGTTTGGCGATATCATTGTTTGGAGCTTTTATAAGAATCTGTTGGTAAATCGCTATAGCATCGCTGTATTTTGCTTGCAGCTTTAATACTTTAGCTAGGTTTATCATATCCTGTATGTTGTATGCAGGAGACTTTGATAATTCTTTAAATGTTCCCTCTGCTGCAACAAATAATCCGCGCTTTTGCTGGCAAATTGCTAAACGTCTCAGCGCAAGAGTATCACCAGCATTTTTTGCGTCAGATAAGATATCGGTGTAAATATCTGAGGCAGTCTTGAAGTCAAATGTTTGGAAGAACTTATCCGCAAGTTTATGTTTGGCTTTTTGAGCGACTCCGGTCAATGGCAATAAAATTGTCATGACGGCGACAATGAGAATTGTAATATTTTTTTTCATAGTGCTGAACCCTGTAGGAGTGGTTTTCATCTAGTATCTTTTTGTGCTTAGAAATAACGCGGGGAGATATCGCTTGGATATCCTTTTCTCAGATCAAATCCTAGCATGATCTCATGTGAGCCATCACTATATCTTCTTATATCCGAAAGTGCGTAGTCGTAAGCGTAGCCAACCTTAAATTTATTGTTAATCTCATATTGTATCAAAATTCCCGCAGCGTCTTGCCATCTGTACATCAATCCTGCCCATAACTTTTCATAGAATAAAAACTGACCCGTTACTTCCATTCCAGGAGGTGCACCGTTTACAGCTTTTACAAGAATGGTTGGTTTAAATTTTGTGTAATAAGAAAGATCAAAAACAGCTCCTGCTATTAAAAAGGCATGTTGACTTTCTCTGTTATTCACAAAGTCCGGTAGCTCTCCATTGATCAATTTGTTCTGTAATAGTTTAGGAACTGAAGCGCCAACATACCACTTTTTGCTGTAGTACATCATTCCGAAACCGAAGTTAGGAAGAGCTTTGCTGCTGATGTTTGCAGAGAATGTTTGATCATCTTCTACTATTGGGTTCAAATCAAGAAGATTGGCACTGAATAAATTTGCACCTGCCTTGAGACCAAATGCAAGTTTGTTATTACCCATAAAAATTCGATAGCTGAAATCAGCATAGATTCCTGTCTGTTTTACTGGACCATGCGAATCATTTACCACGCTTCCGCCAAGACTCAAGTTCTCTTTTTTTAATGGTGAGTGCACCGTAAGTGTTTGAGTTGTTGGCGCGCCTTCAAAATTTACCCATTGGGATCTGTGTAATGCCACGGCGCTCAAAACGTCAGCACTACCTGCGTATGCAGGATTTATGCTAAGTGTGTTAAACATATATTGTGTATACATTGGATCTTGTTGCCCAAGCATGTTTGTACAAACTATCATCGCAACTGCAACCGACAAACTTTTACTTATCATGGTAAGGAGATACTTTTTTATTGAATGTGTTCTCATGTTTTTAGATAGTTTTTAGCGTTTGAGGTAAACAAATCCAGTGAATACTTGGGTTCCTGCTTCTAAATAATTTTCTCCTAGATCCAGTACATAATAATAAGTTGATACTGGCAATTGCTCGCCTATCGTTGCAGTTCCATTGGACGTGCCATCCCAATCATTTTTGTAATGCTGTGCTTCAAAAACCTCGGCTCCCCATCTATTAAATATTTTGAGATTATTGTTCGGATAATATTGCAGGTTTGGAATAAAGAATACATCATTGGTTCCATCACTATTCGGAGAAAATGCATCAGGAATTTTTATAGTCGCACAGTCTTCCAATACAAATAATACGGTATCTGCTGTTGTTCCACACACTCCATTATTGACAGTCCAAATCAATTCACTTAGCACATTCACCAGTGGTGTAGTTATAGCACCCATAGAAGTTACTGTTGGATCAGATTGAGTTGCGTTTTCAATTGTTATTGGTCCTGACAACACTGTCCACTGGCCAACTGAGGGACTAATAATTTCTGATCCTGAAAGATCAAATGGTTGAAATTCATTGGCACAAAAAGTGCGTCCAAGGCCTGCATCAGCATCTGAATTTTGTGGGTCGAAATTGGTAATACATACTTCATCAGAGCTAGAGCCACATGCACCGTTATCTACAGTCCAACTATAACAATGCACGCCCGTAGGAATGTCTTCAACAATTGCATCGGGCAAGGTGGGTGTGTTAATAATTCCTTCTGACCCTTCATTTGCAGACCACAATCCTGTTGCCAGTCCATTAACTGTTCCTAAAAGCTGACTGCCCTCTAAAGTGTAAACATCTTGAGATCCACAGAAGGTCGCATCGGCACCCGCGTCTGCAACAGAAACTAGTGAGTCGTAGATGTAGAACCAAATTGTATCCGAAGAAGGAGAATTTCCACAGGTACCGTTATAAATATTCCATGTAAATGCATTTTCATTTAGACCTACTCCGCATGCTGTTGTGCTGTTTGAAGCTGTATCGGCAATCAATGCCACGTTATCACCGGCTATTTGTTCCCACCATCCATAAGCAGGGAAAGTTGGCAGGGTACCAATCAAATCAACACAGCCGCTGGTTGGTAGGTCGCACAAGAATTGGTCTTCATCGACCGTTGCATTTGGTGAGAGAGGATCATAGACATAAACAAGAATGGAATCTGAGGTGGTGCCGCAAGTACCATTTTCAATTGTCCAAATAAGTTCAGTAATTCCAATGGAGAAGTTATTTATTTCAGTTGTTGGATTATTTGGATCAACAATTTCCGGTGCACCCGGATGTGTACCCAGTGTCCATGTTCCCATGGCAGGTTGAATTGCATTATTTCCATCCATTATGACCACACTTATTGGTGAGCATAATTCCTGATCTGCTCCGGCATTTGCAACTTCTTGTGTTGCATCAAAAACAAATATGGTAACATCATCTGAGGTCGAAGGGTCGCATGGTCCGTTGTAAACTTCCCAACTCAACACGTGTATTCCGGCCGACAAGAAATCAACACTTGCTGTTGGATTATTTACATCACTTATTATTCCTGACAATGATGGCGCAATCCATTGTCCCGTTGATGGAAGTAAAGGATTGGTAGCATTTAATATTACGCTACTCTGCGGAGTACAAATCGATTGATCTGTTCCTGCAATTGCAATTTGCGGATTCTCCGGAAATACATGCACAACAATTGTATCAGTTGTAATTGCATTAGTGCAAGGTCCATTATCAATGGTCCAAACAAAAACATTGTCACCCGAAGTCATAGCAGTGATCTCAGTATTTGGATTTGATATATCTGCAATTGTTCCTGTACCCGATATAATACTCCAGCTACCAATTGCTGGTACAATTGGGGTATTTGCATTCATTATGGCAGCACTGATTGGGAAACATAACTCAATATCTTCTCCGGCTAAAGCACCGGGTTGTGTTTCATCGTAAACAAAAACACTCATTGTATCAGAAGGTAAACTATTTAAACAAGCGCCATTATAGAACTGCCATATATACGTATTGATACCCACAGGCAGATCATCAATAGATGATATAGGATTGTTTGGCTCTGCAATTGATCCACCGCCTTGTATTGTTATCCATGTCCCAACATTTGGATCAGTTGGTATGGACCCTGCCATTGTTACGCTACTTTGTGGTGTGCAAATAGATTGATCAGGTCCTGCCTGAACCGCAATACCAGGGTCAAATACCAAAACACAAACAGTGTCTTGGGTGATTCCATTTGGGCATGGTCCGTTGTTTACTGTCCATAAGAAGCATTGTGTTCCTTCGCAGAGATTTATCATTGCTGAGAAAGGATTGTTTACGTCGGCTATTGCTATGCCGGCACATCCATCAATTACACTCCATTGACCTATTGCAGGGAACAATGGGAACGAAGAGCTCATTGTTACTTCTGTAAGCGGGAGACAAATTTCTTGATCTATTCCTGCATCTGCGTCTGGATTGAATTCATCAAAAATAAATATCGATTGTACATCGCAAGTTTGTCCGCATGCACCATTGTCGATACACCATAAGAATATATTTTCACCAACAGGCAAACAACATGCATCTGTATTAGCATCAAAAGTATTTGTTAAACAAACACCCGGTGTAATTGATTGCCACGTGCCAAAAGCAGGGAATATTGCATCAAATGCATTCATAGTGTGACAGCTTGTTGGTGTGCAATATGAGGCATCAAGTCCTGCATCTGCAGCCGGATGGTTTGGGTCATTAACCTTCACCAGCACTTCATCTTGAGTGCTGCCGCACGGCCCATTATTAATGGTCCATCTGAAAATATACTCGCCAACAACAAGTCCGTTTACGTTGTTCACCGGCGAAGTTGAATTTGAAAATGTAGTTGAACCCGGACCTGAAATTTGAGTCCAAAGTCCGGTGGCAGCGCCTGTGCCTAAAGCATTTCCGGTTAGAGTTGTATTGATTGAAGACAGATCAAAAGGAGCACACAGTAGGATGTCAGCTCCTGCATTTGCTGGAGGAAGAGTGGTATCAAAAATTTCGATACAAATAACATCAGTAGTTTGCGGTGGAATGCAAGGTCCATTATTAATGATCCATGTAAAACAACTTGTGCCTGGTAACAATCCGGTGATTGTGGTTGTCGGATTATTTATTGAGGTAATATTTCCTGTTGATCCGGGATTTGCACTCCACTGTGCTGTTGCCGGAAATATCGGTGCATTCGCACTCATTGTTACCAAACTTTGTGGAGTACATATTTGCATATCATCACCGACAGTAGCTGCGATTTGACTCTCGCTGAATATTCTTATTCTAATGACATCTGTTGTTGTTCCATTATCGCATGGGCCGTTGTAAACTGTCCATAAAAAGAAATACTCTCCAACTGTGAGACCACTAATTAGTGTATTCTGATCATTAATATCATTTATGATGGCAGTATTTCCAATTGCTGACCATGTTCCTACCCCTGGATTTGTTGCAGGTGTTGCCTCCATAGTAACAGATGAAGTAGGTTCACACCAGTCCTGATCATTACCCGCAAATGCATCTGAAGCGGTTTCGTCATAAACTGTTATGGATAGCGTATCACACGTCGATCCATTTGGGCAAACACCGTTAAATATGCACCAAGCAAATTCATTTACGCCAATCGGTAGATTTATAAAATCTGTTTCAGGATTGTCTGCGTCAATTATATCGCCAGCACCGGAAATAAGATTCCACTGCCCAAAACCTGGAAGTATTGCTTCATTCGCAACGGTTATGACTGATGATTGTGGAGTGCATATTTCTTGATCTGATCCTGCAAGGGCTGTTGGAGCCGTGTTGTCAAAAACAGTGATTGTTAATTGGTCGCACGTTTGTGCTTCGCATGGTCCGTTTTCTATGCACCATTGCAATACATATATGCCCGGTACCAAACCACACACTTCTGTACTTGGATTGTTATCATCAGCAAATGCCACATTGGATTGTCCACTTATAAGTGTCCATGTTCCAACGGCCGGAAACGTTACGCTGTTGCCTGCTAACGTTGTGCAATCCGAAAGACTTGAGCAAATATCTTGATCCGGACCTGCATCGGCTTGTTGTTGATTTTCGTCATATAGGAAGATACTCACACAATCAGTAGTAACAGGAGGGATACAAACACCATTTGTAATTGTCCAACAGAATTCATTTTCTCCAACAATAAGATCGTTGATAGATGTTGTTGGATTTGTAGGATCATCAATTGTTGCGCTTCCCGCTGTTGTCCATAATCCACTGGCAGCAATGTTCAAGGAATTACCAACGATAATACTAGAAGAAATAGGAGTACAGAATTCCTG
>Ga0105048_10002616_pt1 | contig 29253 bp, 37 predicted proteins | sample MAT05_FD_78382 | JGI IMG/M metagenome (GOLD analysis project Ga0105048, IMG submission 78382) | Freshwater microbial communities from Lake Fryxell liftoff mats and glacier meltwater in Antarctica - MAT-05 | ecosystem: Environmental > Aquatic > Freshwater > Ice > Liftoff microbial mat | place... | reverse complement strand
TGCTACCTTATAAGGGTATATGGATGTGGCCTTTATTGCTGATAAATTACTCTCATCTAACAATACAAGGTCGAGCAGATCCGCAGCCGGCGAAAAGTGAGATATGTAAATGATTTTATCTTCTATTAACGCTACGATCCCTTTTAATTTGGCCGCAGGAACTTGGCCGTACGTGTGTGGATAGCGAACAAATACAGGTGTAAATTGGTAGTCTGTAAATACTCCGGTCTGACGAAATTCATAAATATTTGCTTCGTCAAAAATGCGAACAACAAGGCCCATTTTTACCTGCTTTCCGTTGAATTGAACCTCTGATTTTTCGTATGATATAACCGCATACCATTCATCTAATTCCTGGGCTACAATATGGCGGCAGGAATAATAGACAGGCATCGGCTCAACAGGCTCATCGGATATGATTGCCATGCCTTCCTCGTTGAGTGAAATGTTGCCTTCCTCGTCGCGTATTAATGGAATATTTTTTGGCTCAATAGCAATGATACCATTCGCATCTTTTGCCTTTAACGGTGTGATAAAGTTTTTAAGATAACTGCCTATATCTTTGTATTTTGGCAGTTGTTTTGTTAAGTATTCATACAACGCAATATCTTCTGTTTCAAGGCTCCAGTTCTGGTCTGAATTAGCCCTTCCGACCGTTGCAACGTGATCGGAAAACACCGGGGCGGTGGTGTTCTTATAGTTTTGCCTGCGGTAAATATATTCCGCGTCGGTTTCATTGGGCGCACGACAGATAAATAGTTTATCCGGGTATCTGTATTTTGACGCATGAATATCAATCTGCTCCATCATGTCAACGGCCATGCGGTAGCCGGTATAATATTCCGGCAAAACTGGCTCCGTCGCAAAGTCTTTTATTGCGTAACGGCCCCACTTTTTACTTGCTTCCCATTGCCGATATGCGACCTCCCAATCGCGCCACTTTGGGACGATAGATTGTTTTATTGCCTCAAGTTCTTCCGGTGTTAACATTATGCCGCTTTTTTAGTCGGTAAATTCAAAGGTATCATGTACGTTTCAGGGTCAAATGCACTTCCGCATTTATTTGTCCTGCAACTTTTTGGATTTAGTTTTATCGTTTTCATTTCCTCCGTTTGTTTGCGTATTTAAAATTTATCAGGTTGCTAACCCTTGATTCATTTGTGTGCCTCTGTCCTCGTTCCTGCTGCATCCGTTTTAATTCTACGTCCATGTAGTTCGTGTAGTAATACGGCGTGTGACCGCGCGGCCCGAAGTAGGAAAGGAAGTAATAAAAGTCTTTTAGCTTTTCGTATTCGTGGGATATTTTAGTTGTAAAAAATACCGGGCCTTTTTCAAATGCCGCATCAAACCGATTCTTTGCGATCCCTACATTTAGGTACAATTCATCTGGTTGGGTCCCTCCCCATGTATTGTGTAGTTCCTTAACAAGGATAGGGTTGGAATGCGCCGCCCGTGCTGCATCAAATATCTTTGTCGCAGTCCCGCCTTTTGCGATATACTGAACTGAACTATTGACAGAAGGAATATAATCGTCTGGAGTAAATCCATAATGTTTTTCCGTTTGCTCGCGCGTCGCCCATAGCATAAAGTCGGTGTTCACTTCCGTCTTATAGTCTGAGTCTTTTAATTGCTCAAACAGCGGCGCAACGTCTTTTAAGCAGATAGTATCAACGTCCAAGTATAGGCTGCGATCATAGACGGCAAACCTGTCAATGTTTAATTTTACTTCTGCGAAATCCCTGAAATATTCTTTATGCTCAATGACCTGATCAAACTCCTTGCTTTTCCAGTCGGCCAGTGCAATATTAAAATCGTAAACGCTGTCAACGTGAACCGTTATTTTAATGTCTGGATTAAAATAATGAATGGAGAAAGCGAGGTTATATGCCTTATGAAAATAGGCATGATTAAAGGCAATCAAAACCACGCCGAAAGAATTTCCCGGCGTGGTCGTTTTGGTTTTTGTTTCTGCTTTCATTAAGCGAACACTCCGTCTGGCGTTGGAATAATCAACGGATCGTTAAGGTTGTTCCAATAGAACTCACCGACAAATTTACGTGTGTCGTTGTTCTGGTTTGGAGCCGTTTGCGTGCCTCGAAGTTTAATGCTCGATTTTGGCAGAATGTAAACACTCTCACCAGAATCGCAGAAGTACGCAATTGCAGATGCAAATTGCCGCCTGCGCGCACGGTTGTAGAACTCTACATTGTTAGCATTGACAGCCGAATCGGAAAATGTAAGCGTGCGATCAATACGGGCAACCTGAGAGTCGCCGCATGATTCCTGAGCGTCAATCTCGACGGGCGAGCCTTCCGGGATTCCACCTAACAGGCCGGGAATTATCCAAGCCGTTCCTGCCGCAATCATATTTAGCACTTCTGCCCCACTTGATGGATTGTTGGGCAAACATTTAAAAGCGACGACTTGAGATACGCCTCCGTACTTATACTCGTCACAGTCATTATCTGTGTGCGAATTGAGCGGATCGAGGCAATAATCGTCTACACATATAGCCATTTTTTGTATTGTTTACAAAATTTACCATCCCCTATTTTACTGACCGGGACAGAATTGACAACGTGATAAGCCGACTAAAGCAGGAGCAAATATAATAATTATCCGCGGTTAAAGAGAAACCTTATACCGGATTCAAACAGGAAGGCGTTTCCGCTTTCAAAGTCTTTACCGATATCGTTTGTGGTTGCAACGCATTCCGAGGCAGGGCCACATTTAACCTTGCGCCTTTTCTGCGGGTTTTGCTCGATTGGCAAAGTCACTCCCGCGCTGCATCCGTTAAGGAAGTTCAGTTCGGGATAGTCAATATCGGCAATTATTACTTTGAACCCGTTTATAAAGCTGTTACCCATAAACCGCCATATTGCAAGGAAATCGTGTATGTATTCCGGGACGGCTTCAATAGCTACATTTTTTTCTTTTGTCACGTCTGCATAAACGACTTCTTTTAATCCCGATTTATACCGGAATATCTCCGCATCTGATGGGTATTTCGGTGCTTCGATGGAACCTTTTACCCGTATTTTAGGTCTGAAATTATTAAAGTTAAATCCGAATGCCTCGCCCGTATCGCATCCTTCCATTTCTAATAAACAGTCGTTTGTACTTCCGATTGAATACGGGCGGGAGAATTGATCCGCAACGATCTGCGCCGGGAGCCTGTTAAATTGGATGTTTTCCACGACGATGAATCCACCGGCAACGTCGTTAAATGTTGCAGAAAACAAAAGCCTGTTTTGAAGCGGTGCCTGGCTGCTTACCGTTAACGTGTCTGTATACGTTCCCGGTGCTGTCCGAATCGCGCCCGTTGTTCCAACTGTCAACCTTAACTGATTGGGCGAGTCAATGGATGTGATGGTGTAAGTTACCGTATAAGTGCCATTGCATAGTAATTCGTTATTCGCTACCGTATGGCCTCCATTTGTTGCGACCTCTATTGATAGCTGTCCGTCCAAAACGATTTCCCATTCATTGGGTATGGTGATATTCGTCCAATAGGTGCTAAACGATCCTAAGTCAAGATACGCGCCGGGAAGAAAGTTCTGGTTGCAGGTGTTTTCGCACGGGTCGAGTAGTCCCCATTGGTAGCATCCGTTTGGAAGTGCGTCGATTAAGTTGATATCGTTATGGAAGGTTATGTAGTTTCCGTCGATATCAAATTCATCGAAGATAAATACCGGGATACCGTCCGAACCAATTAATACCATCTTATAGTCACTCGCGATTGGTGTGACTTCGATATCCCGTGCAAAGCATCCGACAAAGCTATCTGATGAGAAATTTATCTCCACGGTGGATGCCGGAGGCGCTGTTGAATAACGTGTAAATGTCCCGTTGCTGCTAAATGTAAATGTTTCGCCGCCTTCAACTACCATGGTTAATGACCCCGAAAAGTAACCGGAAACCACGACGACGATTTTAAAGAACCTCGCAAAAGTGGGGTTAGGAATTAGCCCTCCTGCGCTTCCCGAACCTTCAGCGCACACGATGCCCGACATTTCGGCCCATTCAGGTGATACGGTAAACGTGTCAAAGGTATCACTAGCCACGCCCTGACATGGCTCGACCTGAAACTGAATATGGGTCGTATCTGTAGGTAATATATAATTGCCGGATTCGCAAGATTCGGCGTCGCATCCGCAAGCTGATAATGTTGCCGGGACGATCGGTTGCCACAAGAGCCAAAGTATTGCCATTTTTTTCAAAGGGTATTTGTTTTAAGTTGAAATTCCGCAATTGGATTGTTCATTAACGACGGTATTGTAATTCGTAAAATGTCGCCTAGTTTCACGCTCGTAGCGTCGGTTGAATCTGAATAGGCGATTGATCCGCGCGTATTATTGACGATATCCATTATTTGGGCGAAAGATAGTGGATATTTAAACGTATCAATAACCGGACGAAATGCACCGGGGTCGTATGGCTGCAATTCGCCGCCCTGAAACGGCTCGCCCGATCCAATAAACGACTGGACTTCACCCAATGAAATTAAGCTAAAAGCTGAAAACCATGCGGGCTGTATTGACGTTTCAGCGAAAATATTTATTACGATAAAGTCGCCCTCGTTTGCAAAGAACGTTTTGCTATGTGTTTCATTTTGATCTGCGTTACCAAAGCCGGTAAATTGTACCGACGCATAATCATGGAGGATCTCATTTTGCGCCGTTGTTCGCCTGATAACAATGAACCAACTAATAATGGCACCTACTGCGGCAAAGGGTGCATTAATCGGCGCACGTCGCCAAATGTCAGCGGTTACAGTGTAGATACCTGGAGCCGGAACAACATAGGTCTGAGGCGTTTCGTAGAACCCGTTTGGATTAATTGTCTGGTCTGTAAATTCAACGTAATGGCCCGTCCCAAATGCTCCTGTTACCGGGTCTGGATCGGTCGAAGATGAATACTCGCGCAACGTTCCATCCAGTTCCATTTCATGGTCACCCAATGTAGATGGAGGCGCTGGATTTGGCCCTGAATTATCAATCTGCCAAGCTGTAGGGGCTAATCCCTGATAGTATTGCCAAATGGACGAAGGAACGCCGTTGATATTATTTTGCGCCTGCTGATCGTTGACGAATGATTTATTATACTGAAATGTACCAATGCCTAATATGTCGCTGCTTTCTGCTGCAACGGAAACGACGGTATCAGCTTGTCCGATATAGAATGGTAACTCAATTAGGAAAGGATTTTTGTCAAAATTTTGATTGTCGTAAATCAAAACATCCTCGATTATGTTGGTGTCGAATATTAGCTTATTGGTAACCAGGTCAAAGTTTGAATCCAGGTTACAATTTCCGGTTAGCCCGAATGTTTCCCGTTTAAAACCTCTAAATGCGACTTGCGGAAATGATAACACCGCCGTTTCATTTCGTCCCTGCCATTCTTCCAAAAACTCGCCCTGTTCCGATCCAAGCGATATCGTTGCCCATATTTTTGATTTGTCAAATCGGCTTTTAATATCTGGGACATCGAGTAAGGTTACGGACGCGGGTTGATTTCTGTAATATTCCAGCTTTTCAATTCTAATGAAAGGAACGCCGTCGATTTTTTCAAATCCGAATCCTAACTGAATTTTTTTGTTGAGGGATGAATAAATATTTTCAAACGTAAATTCAAACGGGGTTGTTTTGCCAGTCCTTATAGAAGCACCCGAAACGATCATAAATTGTTTGCCTTCGCCACTTAGGAAATAGTCGGAAACAAAGCCCACCGAATTATCAGACATAAATGCGATGCTGATTTTTAACGCATTGAATACTGTCCACCCATAGGCAAATTGATCCGGGTTAATGTAGTTGCCTGTCGATGGGATAAACATTTTTGTAGCCTGGGGTGTCAAGATCCCGCCCGTGGTAAACGAATTAAAAGGCTCCGCAATTACACCGAGATTCTTTGTAAGTGCAGAGTTTGAGAATATGGGTATCGACTTATTGTTGTTGATCCGCGTCTGAAAGCCGTCGTCATTTATTTTAGTGGTGAGCTGGCATTTATCGCGATCAAATAGGCAATCAGATACAAATATTATTCCGGTGGCAATAACGATTCTATCATATCCGCTGCACGTATAAACAGCGGTCACTTCGATTTCGCGGCAATAGTCATTCTGGAGATATATGTCAAACAGGTAGGCATAAGATTCGCCGGATAATGTCACATCGTTTTCAAAGGTCGTAAAAACACCATGGGTAGACGTATCAAACTGAACCTGTATACCAAACTCATTCGGTATTGATCCGCGATATTGACCGTCTAATAAAATATATAATTCGTCTACCATTTGTTGCGGTCATTTTCGCGATTAACTGTTACTGCATTAACTATCCGATCGGCATCTTTACGGGCTTGCTTTTGGCCTGCCGATACTCGTTTCTCCAGTGATGCTGTCTTTATTTCAATTCGTCCTGTCCTTTCTGAAACAGTTGATTTGCGACCTTCCTTTGCGTTTTGCATCCGTTCGGAAATTAAAGCAGGTCGCACGTAATTATTTTCGACAAACTTATTCCACGCCCTATCGTCGGTATTCATTGCCGTCAAAGCGTCACCGTGTTTCATTGCTTGCTTCCGGCGGGTTATAAACTCATTTCCTTCCGCTTCGATATGCACGCCGCCGGATGAATGCCTCTTGCCTTTTACCTCGCCTCCGTCCGCAAATTTAGGAACTGGTTGCGAAAGTATTACGGCTAATTGCGCCGCACCTAATGCCGCCGCTATTCCTGCTGCTAATGGGCCTTTGACCAATGCCGCGCTGACAGCAACAGCGGTGTTAAGTATAACTGATAAGATTGCCGCCGCCCGGTCGTTTCGTGCCTGCTTTGCCTGTAACGCAGCAATTTGAGCCGCTGATTTTTTGGCTAATGCTTCCTTTTGTCTGGCTGTTAACGTTGCGCTCTGTAGCTCAAAATTAGTAGCCGTCTGGATGTCGTTAATTTTACGCTGTAGCAAATTGTTTTCTATCGCAAAAATAGACGATGCTATTTGTTCCGTCGTTGAAATAAGCAATTGCGCCCTTTCGGTTTCAAAGGCTCTGTTATTTTCAGCAATGGCGGCTTTTGCGTCCTCGTTAACTTTTACTGTTTTTGCGGCAAACTCCTCTTCTATTTTTATTCGAAGTTCCGTTCCTCTTGCCAGGCCTGCTGTTCTGCTTTGTTCCTCCTTTTCTAATTCCCTCGTTGTTTGCGCCGCCTCAAACCTTATGATATTATTTTCGGCCTGTACACGTTTAATTGTTTCCTGACCTGAATTGGTAACAGCAGAATCCAGTTTTATCCTTTTCTCAATATCCGCAGCCGTTTGTGTCGCTAACTGAACCGCCTCGATCCTATCAATCTCAATTTGCTTTAGCTTTTCCTGGAAATCTTTTTCGTCCTGAAATTGCTTATCCCGGTATTCGCTGTTAAGCCTGTTAACCTCGTTTAGGGTATCTTGCTCGGACAATTTACGGCGCGCGCTGATCTCATTATTTAAGGCCGTATAATCAGCAAGGGTAGCAATTCCGGTTTCCTCAAGTGCTTTTTTTCGATCCTTTAATTCCTGATCTAGTAACGTCCTTGTTGCTCTTCCTTCAAATTCAGCAAGGGCAATAATTGCCTGTTGATTTAATTCAGATCCTTCTTTGGTCAGGTCAATTACAAGCTTCAATCTCGCCCGCTCTTCGGCCAACTTTGAATTAGTCCTTTGCTTCTCTAATTCTGCGAGTTCCTTTGCCGTCTGTTTTGATGCCTCAACATTAATCGTTGCTAATTCAGCCGCCAAAGTAGCCTCTGCGTTTTTCCTTTGGTTATCAAATTCATCACGTAGTATCGTTTCCTGCGATATGCCTTTTTTTACCGTTTTAGAAATAACGTCCGCAACGCTTTCAGTGATGCCAACCGATGAAAGTCCGACCTTATCGGCCAGCCCTCTAAAGAATAGTTCTGTCGCTGAAAGGCTTTCGACCGTTTTTGTTTTTAGTTCCTCGATCTGATCAAGCTGCTGTTTTTTAATAAGCACCTGTTCTTCATTGTACTTATTAATTAGCTGCTGCCGTTTTAACTGCTGCTCTGAAATCTGATCTTCGGCCCTCGATAACGCGAGCCGTGCGTCGATTAATTTATTGAACGAGTCAATCGTTTTCTGATTTACCTCATTGATCGTTTTGCCGAACTCATCAACTTTTTTCTCTGCTGATGAAAATGCGGAAATGATGGAGCCAACTAAAACCAATAACAGCCCGATCCCGGTTGCCATTATCGCACCTTTAAGAACCTTAAAGGATGTCGCCGTTGTATTTACTGCGCCACCAAATAGCCTCGTTACCGCGGTAGCTGCTAATGTTGCCGCTGTGTTTGCCTTTGTTACGACCGTTAATATTCCGGCCTTAGCAGCATTTTCAGTGCTTAAAAATCTATTTACTTCGAGTAGTCCATTACTAATTGCCTGAACCGCATTTAGCTTTACGAGCGTCTTTTGTAGATCTTCGTTTTCTTCACCTACCAATGCTGATGCGCCCTGTAGTAAACCAAATACTGCCGTTGCCTTTTGAGCGCCGTCTGAAATGGCATCGAAGGCAAACGTGTCCGATGCTAATATCCTGATTCGGTCGGACGTGTCACCGATCTGATCCTCTAGCTTTGCTGCCTGTATCGCTAACGACTGAAATTGAGCCGTACCTGATTGACCGGCATCGTCTAACTGCGATAACTGATTTTTTAGATTCCTTAGCTGGGTCGTTAGCTTCTGCGTTGCCACTGTTGCCTTTTCGATTGGCTTTGGGTCGATTATCTTTCCGGTCTGGATGCCTGGGACAAGCTGTGACGCTGGATTGAATTTTACCGGGCGGGCAACATTGGCCGATGCCTTCGTAATCGCGCTCTGCATCTTAATTGCCGTCGCTGCGTTGGCCTCAAGCGCCTTGCGTTGATCGGTGAGGTTTACAACAGTTCCTTTGATTGACGAATCGACATTCTTAAACACGGAAACAACCTCGACGGAAAGTTTTTTAAATCCGGCGGTCGCAGTTCCGGCGGCAAATGCCTTAGTGATATTGTTACCCGTTTTTTTAAATTCAGCGGAAACCGTTTCAGCAACCTTCCTGCTTTTAACCGATACCGCGTCCAACGGATCGAGAACCCCATCTTCAAAACCGGCTTTTAACTTTTGGGTTTCAAGGTCAAATTCAAGTTGTATTTTTTCGGCTGCCATCTTTTTCTCGCGGTTTTAACTTACTGCAAAAGTGTTCTATTTTCTCGACATAATCGGCAACGCTTAACCGTTTTAATGATTCTAGCTCTACCGAACTGCCCTCTGATAGCATCACTAGCGACTTGCGGAAGTCTTTGACAAGCTTCGCCGCAGCCTTTCGGGGATCAAGTTCTCTAACGTCTGGTGTAGCGTCTTTAAGTTCAGGATCGAGTTCGTCCATAGCTCGCTGAACTCGTCCCCTGACATTGTCATGTAGCGACTTAGTCCTCTGAAACCAATTAACTGAAAAAAAGCGTACGCCGAACCCTCCCGACATTCGGCATCAAAAAAGTTAACTTTCTGCTCGTGTATTTCGCGGCTAAATTCCTGAGGGTTTTCATCGTTTCGGATGCACCAGGTCGCCGCCATTTGAAGCAGTAATTTATGATGAAGCGTGTTACTCATCCGCCCCCGTCCAATGGTTGTATGTGCGCCTATGTTAGCGTGCAATGACGGTTTGTCCTTGTCGTTTTTAGTCGTTAATATTGCCGCGTTCAGGGTGTCGATATTGTCGAATATTAAGAACATATCTTCCTCTGACATACCGATTCTCATGTGTTCCATCAACTTCATTTGTTCAGGCAGTCGAGGCATGTGAAGGTCTGAATCGGGTTTGTAGGAAAAGTAGTCGTGTCCGTCCGTTCCTTTAAACAGAAAAACCAACTGATCTTTGATCGGGTTGGCTACTGGTGATTTTTTAAAGAATGTTTTAATGTTCATCTGTTTCGGTCAATATCGTTTCTCATTAGTGCGTAAAGGCAGGCTGCGATTAGTGCAACAATCATTATCCTGCCGATTAGGTCAATAGCGTTCATGGTCAAATCCAACTGCTGACAGGACTGCCGAAATTTGTTCTGAGTACCTGTCATTTTCCTCTTGCAAATCGCAAATTAGGGCATTCGCTGCGTCAATACCTGACCCCGTAATTTCAATCTCATTAAACAGATTCTCGTCCGTGCATTTGTAGTAAAAGTAATTTAGCCCCATACGCACCGCACGTCCACCTTGCCCACAACAAACTTTCCTCCTTGCGACATACGCGCAAACGTCATTCTTTTGGTCGTCCGTTAATAGCTCTTTCGCGACAGAGGAAATTATGTGCAATTTGCCGTTGACGACAATAATATCACCGCCGGCATATTTCGGCTCGTTTTCGTAAAAAGAGGCGTAGTCTGATTTTTTCATAACATCAATCCTTTTCGGTCGCCGTGTAAATTATGCAGGCATTCCCGGAAAGAGCGAGCCAAATCAGTAAGCCGTCAATCCATCCGTGTGACAGGTAAATTGCAAAAGGAATAGCAAACCAAATCGAAAGGCAATAGAAACAGTCTATCAGCTTAAACAGAAACGGCGTTCTAAATTCCAGGTATTGCCGCAGCCGTTTAAAGCAATCAAACGGGCCTGACTCGTCGGCAAATAGCCGGGTGATTCTCCACAGTGCTAACGCGCAAAGAACGAACTCAATTACGAAACGGGCGGCCATATCTTTTTTTCAATTCTGTCGATGAACTCAACAATGTAAATGAGAAATAGTGTTATCATTCGGCAAGATTATATTCGGCAAATGTTCCGTTTCGAGCCTTAAATGATATGCAGGTAAACGTTTCGCCATTGATTAGTAAGTCTTGATATTGATTCGGTTGATCGTCTTTTAACGTGACCCAAATGTTAATTGGTACGTTGGTAGGAAAGTTAATGCCTTCCTCTGTTGCTGAGTATATTGATCCTGAGGCAACGATCCCCTCGATTGTTTCCAGCCTATCAGTCGCGACGTTTTCCCAATAGATGGTGACCTCGTCAGCGGGGCTTAGATTGGTTCCGGCCACTATTAACAGGTCGATGCACTTTGGGATCGTCCCGGCATCATAACAGGGTGTGCAAATACTCATGTTTGAAGTATTAAGGTTGCCAGAATTGCTGTAATCCAGACGATAAACATAAAAACGGTCGGGTTGATTTTCTTCATTAGTTGAGGCAGATTAAAATATGATGTTTCAGCAGCCGGGAAAAAACTATCTGAAGTTCGATGTGCGGATATGTTTTAGAATCGCTCATCGTCCCTTGCTGCTTTCAAAAGTGTACGGTGAATCGGAAAGAATAAAGTACCTGCTTTCATTATGCCAGTTGTCGTATTCGTCGTTCATCGTCTGTAAGTATTTAAGTGCTGTTACAGTGCTGTTACAATTCAGGTATTGTAACAGCACAACTTTTTAATGGCTTACCGCCTGTTTGCTTTTGGGCGTGAAGATGGATTTTGCGCCCACTGTTTGCGCCTTTGCCGCTGGTTCATTGGCTCGGATCGCAAACCCATTGTCCCGTTGATAAACCTTGATCCTTGCGGAATAAATCCGGTAAAAACATTCCCTCCTTGCTGGGCGGGAATGCTCATTTGATCGTTTGCCTGAACGTGATTCCGGGATATCATCATCCCGTTACCGCCGAATAATGCCGCAGTGATTAACGCTACGCTCGTAAATAGTTTACCATACTTCATGTGTTGGGGTGTATTTGGTGTGCTAAATGTGAGGTGCTAAGTAAAGCAATTATTTAACAAACGGCAAAAAAGTATTAACCGAATAGCGAACATCATCCAAAAAATCCGCTCGCTGGCTCATGTCGGAGCGTTTTTTCTTAATGATATTGCCCTTTGCGTCGCATGAAACATTCTCGCAATCGGCAATCGTACCAATCATTTTAGGGTTAAATTTTACGTTCCAAAGCCTAAATATCTGGTTACAATGTGTCCGGCTGTGAACGTGGTTTGGGTTGCCAGTTAGTTTGAACTGCGACTCCGCCAGCCTTAACGTTGCTCTTACTTCCTGATAGATTGACAGGTTATCGAACGATCCTATCCGTTTTGCGTCGCCGTTCTTATCGCCTGTAATTAGCAGCCTCGACGGCTGGCATTGATACTGAATAAGCCCGTCTGATATACGGGTGCATAACTTGCTGACATTGGCGTTACTCACGGCAAATTCGTCGAAATACCATAGCCTTTTTTCGGGAAGATAAAACTGAAAAAACACGCCACATAAAGGCTCGTAGTTAAAATCCAAAGACAAGTAAAGCGGCAGGTTCTGGTTATAAACGGCATCGCCGGAAACGTGCTTATCGCGTCTGAACTCGGATAGGAAAGGATTAACAACAGGCTCCCCAAGTCCCCATTTACCGAGGACGTTAACCATTAGCGCGTTGCTGTTTGTACCGGCGCTTTCCGTTAACGTTTTTAGGTATTGTTCCTGATCAATGAACTCATTATCCTTGTAGGTTGAATGGTGCAATAATGCAGATCCTTTAAAGTCCGGGTGTATCGCATATTCATTATCGGGATGAAAGAAAAAGTGCCTTAGCCAATGATTCTCATGCACCGGGTTAAACGACATCGCGAATTGCAGGAACGTTGCCGACGGTGATCGTAATAGTTCGTTTAAAGCCCGGAAATCCTCTAGGTCGCCTTTGTTTATTTCATCCCACCAAATCGCGGTTATGTTATCGAGGCCCTTTGTTTTTTCCGGGTCGTCCATCCCCTTTGGAATAAGCATATTTCCGTTTGCCTGATTGACGATTCGGTAGTCGCCGTCATAGAATTTTAGCTTATCATATAACCCTACCTGCTTAGCGACCCGTTTAAATCCTGCGTATTGGCCGTCACGGATTCCGTTAAATTCTTTGTTTATGTATGCTAATTTGAAGTAGAACGGCTCAAAGAGGCAAAGCAGGTATTTGAGGTAAAGTACGTCCGTTTTTGATGCACCACGGCCACCCCAAGCGATTATATACCGATCCCAGGAATATAATACTGGCCGGAAATGCGTTGAATAGGCGCTCTCATCAATCGTTATCTGCAAACTTTTGGCCTTTGATAATTATTTCAGTACCTGGTGGAACGCCTAAGTCTACGTCGATCTTGTCGCCGTATTTTTTAGGGTCTCGCATCTTTGCCTTCCACCGATAATATTGAGAAAGTTCTTTGGCTCTTGTGACCTCTGTCATTGTCGATTGGCATTCAATTAAAACATCTTCTGCCTTATCAGCATATTGGGCAGCACTCAACGCTAGAGCTGCATTCGTGCGCGCGGAGTGTTCGGACAAAGTAAGGAAGGCATGAAGCGTCGAAATCGAACACCCCATTACTTCGGCGATCTGCCTAAAGGTTTTTCCTTCCACTATAAAATCAATCAGGGCTTCTAATTTTCCCTCAAGTTTTAAGGCCATAACGCAAAGGTATTAATATTCGGGTAGTTGTTCGTCAAATGAAAAATTAGGTTTCATCGACTGCGTTTTTTGCTCGTAGGTTTCTTGCGGGATGTGGAAAGGCTCATCGTAAAAGTTGCTGTGATATTTATCCGCATAAAATATTATGTCGGCTGGATCTGTGAATCTTCCTTTGCCGTGTAGATAATAAAATTCGTTTGTAAAGTTTTCGTTTGTGTCTGGATTTTGCAGGTTGTAATATTTTGGAAACCATGCAAAGAGTAGCATGTCGGCCTCTGATTCTATTGATCCTGATTCGCGGCAATCATGAAGTTCTGGCTGTTTAAGTCCTCCGCGTTCTTCAACCTTTCGGGAAAGCGAAGTTATCCAGACGATTGGAATGTCGAGATCTTTGGCGAGGTTCTTTATTTCAGATGCCACCCGTGTAAGCCTGTCGTTTGGGTTCATGTACCGGCCCGATATTTCTATTTTTTGCAGAAAGTCAATGAAGATTATCTGCGTTCCTTTTTCTTTGACATAACGCCTTGCGATGGCCTTCATTTGGCTTAACTCCCTTTCGGATGATAAGAAATACGTGTGTTCACCTAAAAGCCTCTCTGCGGTCACCTTATGGGCTAATTCTGACGTTGTGAGCTTGCCAGCTTTGTAGTCTTTCGGGTTTATTCGACCTTCTGCCATAGATATTATCATAACCTCGGTTGCATCCTGGTTGGTCATTTCGTGGTTAAAAAGCAAAGGTTTGTACCCGGCTTTTGCTGCGGCTCGAAGGTGTGAAAGAAACGATCTTGACTTACCCATTCCTGGTCTACCTCCCAATCCGTACGATTGCCCTTTCTGCCAGCCTCCGATCTGGTAATCCATCTTTGCCGATCCGGTTGTAATGCCTGCCGGGATTCCGTTTATGGCATCTAAGGCCCTTTGTGTATAGCTTTCGGATGCTTTTTTTATCAGCGTTTTATTATCTGCCACGTTATCGACCGCCCAAGATATTGCCATTAACGACTCAAACTGTTTGATTGCATTTAGCACTGTTTCAATGCCTGATCCACTTTCAATCGAGAAGGTGATTATGTTTTGCGCTATCAAAACGGCTTCTCTTTTCATGTGCTCATCCTGCAATATCATGCAGTATTCGACAAACCTGTTTTGATCTTCTGCACCTATCGGGTTGGTTAGCTCGGTTATGAAGGATGGAGATAGGTCAGGTTCAATCTTTCGGCAAAGCATAACCACGGTAACGATATCGACCGTTTTCTTTTCGTTCTGAAGGTGAGTTATTGCCCGGAAAACGGACGCACATCTTTCGTCGGTGAAATATTGTTTTTTTAAGACGTTCTCCGATTTTTCCTGAAATTCCTGGGACAGAAGTATCATTCCCAGAACTGACTTTTGTACTTCGATTGTTTTGCTCATATCGTTTTGCGGGTAGGTTTTACTATTGGAACATATTTGCCTTTCCGGTTTGGGTCGGTAAACATTTCGTAGAGTTTCTGTTGAATGCCGAAGCTTTGAAACTGGTTAAGCCTGATTCCATTTTCTTCGTGCGGTGTCGAGTAGTGCATGAAAAAGTCTGTGAATAGAAGCGGCGGGTATGTGTGACCCGGATTTTCAGTTTTCCACAGGTCAAGTTTTTCCTGGAGGATTTTTGGGTTTGCATTTTTCCACCAGCGACCGAGATTTTTATCTTTATAAAAATCTTCCGAAGGTGAAGGTGAAGTAGTAAATACGTTAGTATTTACGGAAGATGAAGATGAAGGGGGTATGTTTTGCTCGTCTTTTGCTTCGCCTTTGGTTGGAGCCTTGCTCGACTTTTGGTTAACCAAACTCGGGTTACCCCCGGTACGACCGGCTTTCCTGCGAGCCTCATTTGTGCGCTCATCCTTGCACATTCTGCGTGAAAAAATCGCTAAATCTTTGTTTCTTTTCGAAAAAATTCCAAACGCTTCGAGTTTTGCCATGCATAAACCGAGGTCGATTTCCGAAATTCCAAGCAACTTTAAGAGTGCTTCATCGGGCATCGGTTTGCCGTTTAAAAGCAAAACGCCCCGCTCATCAGATTCATGCATCAGGCAAAGCATTTCGAACCAAACACCCCGAGTAAAGAAATCTAATGCCTGCACTCCTGGATCTTTTCTCCAGTCACCCACATAAAATTGGAAGGCAGGCAATTTCATGACAGAACCTTTATTTCATCCAAATTGAACTTAACCAGCCTGTCTGATATTATAAAGGTCTGGCTGTCTTGCTCAATAACTTCTTTGATACTTCCGTACGTTTCCGATCCAATGGATGAAACATATACGAATCTGCGATTTACAAGTACGTGCATAAAAATAAAATTCCCGGAAGTTCACAAACGAATAGTACAGCCGAAGCCTCGTTTGATCCCTTGCCGGGAAAGTTAAGATGCTTTACTAACAGGGTACTACTCCTGACGGCTCAACGATTGAGCGGTGCAATATAAGGGTTATTTTAAAAGTGCTTCGATCTTGTTCAAAACTAAGGCAAATGATTGAGGCGTATGTTTTTCTTTGTACAGCATCAATTCGCCGCCGTATCGCAAAAACAAATACGAGTTTTTAATTATTAACCGAACTGCTGAAATTAAAATCAGGCCAAAAACAAAAGGAAAGGCAATCAGTCTAAGAGGGTATTTCATTTTAGGTATTTTTCAATTTGATTTATACAGCCGTCTATTCCAACGCCAATTGTGGCTTTAAATCCAATCGCATTTAAGCGCGCTAACATATCAAATTGCTCTATCAAGTGTTGGACTTTAAGCGGAGTTATTCCGTCGATCTTGAACGGGCTTTGGCGCTTAATTTCCAGGAATAAACCTGCATAACCATTTGCCGGGAAAGCTAAAAAGAAATCAGGATAGCCGCGATGTGGATTCAACGCCTTCTGAATCTGATATTGATATTTATCCATTTTAAGGCCAGCGCCGTAATCAAAACGAAATAGCATTTTAGGATATTTAAGGCTCATGTATTTTGACAGCGCAAGGTAAATATCGGTTTCCTTATTCATTTCCGCATCATGTTATATGAAACAATCCGGCTGTAGAACTTATTAAAGTTGTCGTGGTAAACATGATGTCCAAATTTATAATTTTCCATCATTTCGGTGTGCCTATTTTTTGCGTGAATAATTGAAGCGTGATCAAATTTAACGTTTCGATCCGTATATTTTGCAATCAGCTTACCGATATTGGAAAAGGTATGCATCGGATGCCAACGCTTGCAGGTGGCGGCAATTACGGCGCGCCTTAACTCTACCTGCTCACCTTTGCGACTGCCGCCGATATGGTCACCAAAGAATAACGCTGCAATTTTAAAAGCACTTTCCACCCATTTTTCAATCCCGCTGTTATTCAAATCCTGCTCGATAATTAAATCAATAATATTAAGCGAAAGATTCCCGGTGGATAGATTTGCAGGCTGTTCGTATACGATGCTCGTTTCAATTAACATATCCATCCGTTTATTAAAGCGTCAATAAATGATTTTTCCGTTCCCGTTTCTTTGGCTTGTTTTGCCATTAGTTTCAGCCGATCCGTCCCGGTGTCGTATACGGGTGGATCTTCGGTGATTGAGTGATCAAGGCCTGCCGGGGCGAGTTCATTGGAATAATAGTCCATTTGTGAGCCGTCGTCAAATTTAACTGTGTGCCAAAACCTTACCAGACCGCTCCGTTGGGAGATAATTACTATTCCTGTTTCGCCTCGCCGCGACCTAGAAAATACTTTAACCAGCGTCCCAACAGGAATAATATATTCCGCATCAAAAGGCTTATTTTTAATCGGGTCGATTTTCGCTTCTGCTATTTCCTTTGCCTTATCAAAAAGCGATTGTTTTAATAGCTTATCGTCAATCTCGTTGCACTGATCTTTTAATTCTTTTTTCGACAAATAACTTTCAACGACTTTAAAAGCACTTTCCCTTATTGAATTAAATTTATCCGTTGACTTGTTTCTTTTATCCTCTTCAATCTGCTCCTTAGTGCGGATTAACTTAATGTTGTCGGTAAGATACTGGCTGTCGTCAATTATAACAACGTCATTAAGGCCGCATCGCTTATAATTTAAATCGGTTACAATTCCTTTGCGGCGCAAGTCTTTATAATCCTCGTCATTATAGAACCCTTCCACCTCGTCGCCGACCTTTATTGAAGGATCTATCTTAACCTGCTGGGCTTCGATTTCCTCTTTAGTGCGAAGTAATGTGGCGTGTTTTTTTGAAATAAGCTCCTCGCCATTAACACGAAAATACTCTCCCGACTCAGTGATCTTTTCCACTATACCGCTAAAAGAAAGCCCTTTTATTTCGTCCCCGATCTTTATTTTCCGCTTGACCGGCTCATGGACTATCTCAACCCATTTACGAAAGTTTTTAGATTTGAACGGCTCCCAACTTTCATTAACCCATAACGTATTATTGCCGGGCGGGCAACTTGCATACACCTTAAAGGTCAAAGGCATATTGTTTTTAATAGTTTTAGTATCCTCTCCCTGATACCGTTCGATTTTGTCGCCTTTTTTAAATTGTTCGTACGGCTCCTTCTTTGGCTCTACCTCGACAAATTTGCGAAAGTTTTTAGACGCAAACCATTTTGTACTTGCGTAAACCATTAGGATGTTATTACCGGGTACACCATTCGAGTATTTGTAAAAGGTTAATGAAATATTGTTTTTAATTCCTTTAGCTGCTTCTCCCTGATAACGTTCGATAAGGTCGCCTTTTTTGAATTCTCTGTACGGTTCCTTTTTTGGTTCCTCCTCAACCCATTTGCGAAAGTTATCGGATGTATACCAATTAGAACTTTCATTGACATATAGCGTACCGGCATTCTGTCCGCAAAGCCCGTATCCTTTAAACGTTAATGGAACATTGTTTTTAATGCTTTCGGCGGGATCTCCCTGATAACGTTCGATGATATCTCCTTTCTCGAATTGTGTGTAGTCGTCCATGTTAGATTTTAAAGAGGTTAGTGTTCATCCATTGACGGCAATTAATTACGCGTTCTTTCATTGCTTGAACTATTGCCGGATCTTTTTGAAATTCAAATTTAAACACCCGGCGGTCAATCGGTATGTCATACTCCCATTGATGGACTGGCAAGATATGAACATAATCGGGATTATTTTCCCGGAATAAATCCATTTCAAAAATATTGTTTATTTCAATTTGTATTGCCGCGCTTTCCCATTGTTCACTCCACGGCTCCAGTCGGTATTGAAGATTATTTATTTCTTTTTCAATTAGCCTTGCGGAGTTATTTACAAGTGCATAAACGAGCCAATGTTGTTCTACTTCCTCAACGTCCATCTGAACGTTTCCCTGGTATAAATAATCACTTTCAATATTTGTTGTTATTGCTTCTGAAAATGTGGTAAGGCTCCAGCTACATTTTAAATCCAGCGTAATTCCTTCGCGCTTATTGTCGGTAATGCACGTAAAGAAATCGTTTGATTTCCTTGTTTCCTGCTTTATTAAAACCTCTTTTAATACTCGCGAAATTAATTTAAACCCCTCATCTTCCTCGCTGGTTCCTTTCTCGCAAAATTTATTTTCTTTATTATCCCAACGGTTCCAAACTTTCCCGTTATAAAGTTTCATTAATTCCTTTTTGCAAGTTGCGGACTTATCAATGGGAAGATTTGTTTTTAGCCCGGACATAACGTTACCCATTGAGTGCGCCCGAAATAGCAATTTATCAGCATTAAGCATCTTTCCCTCCTAATTCCGCGTACTTTTTATCGTATGCTTTTTGCGCTATTTCAGATTTGGTTCCGGCCCCGTAGTTGTTTAATTCCGATAATGTTTTGCAGTCTTTAAATAAGGATAGGTATGTTTCTGTTTCAGGATCTGATTGATTAATTTCGTTTGCCTCTGCTGCCGCCTGTTTATTAAGCCTGTCGTATTCCATTGCGGAAGATTTACAGACCTCCTTATGGTCAAATAACGCCTTCTGCATTGCTGGCTTTAATGAGTTCCATAATGTTACCAATGATTCCAGGCCGCCTTCACAGGCCATTTGCATTTCAGATTTTATCCGTGAAATTTCCCTGTCCTCTTTGCCTCCGCCGTTTACCCACTCAATTATTTTGCTTCCGGTTTCGTGGGTTATATAATTTTTGCCATCACCAAAAGCTGGCTTTAAAAATTCAGGTAGTTTTAAAAAGGTTTGTTTTCTCCCTTCATCTTCAATTAAAAATGATGCCGTCATTTCATACATGAAATTCTTTTCGCAAATTGGTTGAAGGCCTAAAGAAACGGGCTTGGATGGATTTTTAAAGTCTGTTCTTTCCCGCGCCCTGATGCAGCATATTACATTCATATTGCATTGAAGCAGGGTATTCATAAATGCCTTATGTTCACGTTTTGCGCCGATCCAGTTAGCCATATATTTGCCTGCCAATAAAGGAGCCTGTGCGATATCGTCACAACCTCCTTCGCCTTCCCATTCATGCGTTATGCTGTCAATTACTAATACCTCAACTCCTACATCCTGAAACTCTTTTATTGCGTCCCGGTAACGGGTAGGGGTAAATGGAGCGTAGAGATCGCCTATCATAAATGGCCCGTCCAATATATCGGAGTATAAAGATCCGCGTTTATTTTCCGTGTCAAGGAATCCTATTTTTGAAGGATGGGAAACCATGCCGCGCGCAATCATTAACGCCGTAAATGTTTTTCCAGATCCAGAAACTCCCGCAATCGCTATAATTGCTTTGCTGCCCATTCTCTGAACGGGCCTTATGTTAAGTATTGACATTTTAAATTGTTTAAAAGTGAATTAAAAACCGGGCTTTTTACACCCGGATTAGATTATTTTTTTTCCTCCAATTGTTTCAGCGCCCACACCTTAAAACTATTAAATTTATTTAATATATCAGCACCAATCGCCGATAATTCAGGGTCTGAAATCTCAACCAATCCAGCATTCATTGAATTGATCCACAGTATTAATTTTACCCTGTCCGGGGCCGCTGCTGCTTTTTTATTTTCAGCTTCAATCCTTTTGCGCTCCTTTGCCTCTGATTCAATACGGGCTTTGTTTTCCGATTCTAATTTTTCCCGTGCATCCCTTTCGGCTTGTAATTCCCTTTCACGGGCATCTGCTTCCTCGTCCTTTCGTATTGCCTCTTTTCTTTCAAACTCCCATTGTAAATCTGCGCCTTTTTTTATTTCCTCAAATTCTTTTAGGTACTCATTTTCGGGCAACGAAATTAATTTATTGTAATCGCGGATAAATACAACGAACGGGCGAAGTTCTAAATTTCGTTTATCTTTTGTCAGCGCTTCCAATTTAAGGCGCTCATTATCAATTCTGATTTGCTCCCTTTCTGCTTTGTCGATTCTTTCGGCTTCAACCCTTTCGGCTTCTGCTTTTTTGTCGGCTTCAACTTTTGCCTCGAATGCTAATTTCTGGCCGTTTAATAATTGATCGAAGGCCTCCTGCGACATTTCACCAAGCTGAAACAATGAAGGTTCCGTATATTTAGAAAGTAATGCGGCGCGGTCTGATTTCAGTTGTAAAATCCTTTCGCGTTCTATATTCTCAAAAAACTTTTCCATTTCAGATAGCTTTTCTTCCATCTGCTCAATCGGCAAGGTGTTTTTGTTTTTAAGGGCATCGACATAACGACCGTAAGCAAGCGAATAGGCCTTTTCAGTCTTATGAACGTCCGATATTGCAGTTCTTACCTTTGCTAGCTTCTTACGCAGATCTCCAGCCTCCTTACACGATTCTACTGTGATCTCCTGCGTGATTAGCTGGGAGTAAATTTGATACAATGCTTCCCGCTCAATTATTTTAGGCGTGAAGGCGTTTTGAATTTCTTCGGCTTTTATAACTTCAAGGCCAAATTCCTGCGGATTAACTGTTAGTTGAATTGTTGTTTCCATTATTTGTTTTTTAGGTATTGTTTGGTGTGGTTGAAAAAATTAATGTTTTGAATCGCTTGCACTTTCGAATAAATATTAAAGAACTCATCCGGGGTGAGTAGATCAAATTCCTGCATATTGCCCTGTCTGCATTCAGATCTGAAGTCGTTAAGTTCCCGCTCGAAATTGTGATCTTGAACGCACGTATTGATCGTTTGGCAGTCAGGGTGATCGGTTACCTTTGTGACCAGCTTGCCGTCAGAATGAAAGTAAACCGGGATTATGGACAGTCTGAAGAAGTAACTCATAAGGTTGCTTTTATGGTTAGTTCATCTTTTAATACGATTTGCTCCCTGCTAGTAAAAGGGTCGGATATTGTTACCGTCGCGCCGCTAATTTCGAAAGATAATTCAGGGAAATCCTCCCTTAGCGTTTTAGCATTACTTTCGTAATCGGCCTTAAACAGGCTTATTCTCAATTTCAATTCCACCAATGTTTTCATGTCCGGGCCAGTATTGCAAGCATTACGATGAATCCGGCCCAAATTAGGACGAGGGCAAATGTTAGTTTTTTCATGGTTAAAAAGTTAGCTTGGTTCCAAATGATTTATATGATACCATCGCGTATTCAATAGCCGTTTCAGGCGAAGGGCCTTCGCCTGAAACGCTATCCGGCAGGCAATAATAACAGACCTTAAACGTTTCGGTGCCCTCATTGGACCACTGCATCGCTTGTACGTAAAAAGGCTGATCGTCGTAAAATTCCATTTTGTTTTCCGTAGCGGCTTTTTCAGCCAGATCCCGGAATTGTTTCATCGTTGTGGTTTTCTTTTTCATTGGTTAAAAGTTTACAAGGTTATTAATGCGGCAATATTCCGCCATTTCTGAAAATTCAATTTCGCCTAAAATGTAATTCCAAAAGGCCCAATCGGATTTGTTTGTGTTGCATTTTTCGCACGGCTCGTAAAGGTCTATGAAACCAGTTCCGCAGGTGCAATCTTCACAGTTAATTCGTTGGGGCATTTGCTGTTAAATTAAGCCCGAACAATTTGTCCGGGCTGATTATCCCGTGAACTTCTCACGGAAACACGGAATGCTATTCCTCTATTTCTTCAATTATCCAGGTGATTGTTTCGCTGCCATTACTTTCCTCGCAGGTCAGTAATGTTTCGGTGCGCTGCTGAACAGTGCCGCCGTTTCTTCTCCATAACATTTCTGTAATGTCTAAACAGGATATTGCGGATTCAAGGGTAACATTTTTTTCCTCTATTCCTGATTTAGAAGGCTTTTCTTGGTAAACTTTGCGAACGTTATACATGGTTACCGGGCCGAAAGTCATAATCGACTTAACCTCATTGGCAAATTCTATCAGGTTGGCTTTGTCGCCTTTTGCTAATAAAATCGCTGTGTCAATTGCGTGTAGATGTGCTTGGTTGCCTTGAAATCTGCCGTCGTTTTTCAAGATGCTCAGGATGTCTTTGATTGAAGTTTTCATGGTGAGAAGTTTTTAGTGTTGGTTTGATTGTCAAATATATATAGAAGTATCATACGTGCGACATTCTCGCATAAAGAAAAGCGTAACTACTTGATTTTGAAACAGATATTTTTGCATCCGAGTTTATGAAGGATCTTCTCATACGTCTTTAACGATGCCTTCTGCCCGGATTCCGATTGAAAGACAGTACGTATAGATATGTTTGCCGCATCCGCTACCTCTTGCGCCGTCATTTTCCTTATTTCACGCAGCTTCTTACACTCGCGCCCTAGTTGTTTCGCCAATTCCATAACTGCGAAGATACTGCATATAGTATTCGACCTGACAAAGCCTCCTTTTAAAATACCGTACCTTTGGGAAAATCTACTTGTAAGTGATAACGGAGTTAATCGACCTAAGCGACACCATATTTTACTGCTCCGTGGACAGCGGACATAAGATCCTAACATATAATAGCCTTTTCAAAAACAACTTCGACCATCACTCGCATCTGTCGGAGGTTTTCCATCCAGAAGATCTGACGAAAGTAAAAACCTGCTTTAAAGGGAAAAACGTCACGGTGCGCGTCAAACGTGGATTCGATTACGAACTGGTAAGAATCGTCGGAGGTCAAAATATTTCACTCTATAGTATTGTAGGTGTATTTTTGAAAGACACTCCGCACGAAACAAGGGCCGAACTTAGCAGGGTGACGCGGCTACTTGGCGATGTGATCTACCAGATCGGCCATGTGTTTCTAAAGCACGTCAGCAACATCGAGGGCGGCCATAATATAATCGAGGGGGCCGCTGCAATGGACGACGTGAAGATCGGCCTTGATATCTCAAAACGAGCGGCTGCTGCATTACGTGAATCATTTATCGACGGAACGATAAAATATAAGTTGTGAGATCAAATAAATGATTATGTTTGTCAAACGGTTGAGGGGCCGCCAAGAACTTAAAGCCTGATCCGATCCCTCTCGGTGAGGGCTTATTTTTTTTATGGAAAACGGGAAAGAGGAAACGGCTACTTTTGGAAATACCTTTTTATACGCTGTTAAAAGTAGGCAGTTGAAAAGATGGCTTTACGAATTTAAAAACGGACACCCGTTTTTGTTGTTGGAAGAAACTGACATAATTATAGAAATAAGACTGAATTATAGGGCGCGCAAATGGATGTACGATTCACAAATTAAAGAACTCGTGAAACTTCGGATAAAAAAAATGTATAAAAAGAAGTTTCCAAATTCAAAACGGTGGTCGTTGCCCGTTTTTAACGCCCCTCACACTAACCAACTACTCAAAACATGACAATGGAAAACGGGAAAGAGGAAAAGAGCCCAAAAAGGAAAACTCACCTATTAATGATTGACGAATATAAACGGCTGATCAACGAGGCTGCTTTACCTCGGCATCTTAATTCTCAAATGGCAATAGACCTTAAAAATAAAGCACGGGAAATTAAAGCCGACTTGTATCTCGGCATATACGCGTAACAATTAACGCCTTGAGCGGCTTTGTAAAACTCGAAAAAGATGAAAAATAAAATCGTTTACCAAACGCTATGGGTGGCAACAGACCCAAGAAAAGAATACCCGCACGGATGGGGATTCGATCCTCCGCTAGTAGAATTCCCGCAAGATGCAGACCCTGCTTGGTGTGCGGAAATGTGTCGAAAGCATTTGACAAATGAGGAATTTAAATGTTATGGGGCAACCGTAAAAGGAGTTATTAACGGCAATTTTGCTTTTGAATACCCGAAGTTTTAACTTTTTAATAGTTAACAATGGAAAACGGCAAAGATTTAAACGAGGAACAAAGGCGGGAGTCTGTTTTAGGTGCTGTTAGCGGCAGGTTTTATTTGTGGTTTTGGAAAACAGCGCCCCATTGGGTTGTTAGATTATATCTTAAAAATAATATTAAGGATATGGGAAAATATGAAGAGAAGAAGTTAGAAATCATAAACACAATGATGCAAAAAGCAAAAGAGGAAACGAAGGAAGAAAAGAGGGCATCCGCTTTATTAGCTATTGCCGGCAGTTGTTTTAATGTCGATAACGATGGAGAATGTAACGATTGCGAATGGCAAGGAAAAAAGGCGGAATTGAAAGAGCATACCTTTTGCCCGATTTGTAACAGCGACAATGTTTTTTATTATTGACAGCAATTAGTCCCATGAAAACCGAAAACGATCAACCAAACGAAAACACCGAAGTTAATAATACAGGGTTAGCAAATGTTTTTTCCCTTTTTGTCGGTCACGATGAACTTCGCCCGGAGATGCACAAACCGTTTGAGATAAATGGCAAAGTTTACGCTACCGATGCCGTTACATTGATCAGGTGCAATAAAACTAAATGCGATTTTGAAATAGGCACGCCCGACATAGTGCCAAAATGCGAGGGCGTTATTCCGATTGAAAATTGCAGGGAGATTATAAAAATAAGCAGGGAGCAATTTGGAGCCTTAGAAACGGAAGATGAATATAAGTATATCGGGAAAAATGTTGAATGTAATACGTGCTATGGAGACGGCGTTGTAGAATGGGAATATCAACATTGGAAGGATGAATTTGATTGCCCTAGCTGTAACGGGAGCGGTTACTCGCAGCAAAAACAACGGGTAAAAACAGGAGGTAAAACTTTTGATCACTCCCTCGTAAAAGTGAATGATTCTTATTTTGACGCAAACATATTTTACAGGCTGTTAAAAGTGCGCGATATTTTAGGCGGCGAAATAATAATGATTCATCAATTAACCGAACTAAAACCTGCTTTATTTAAAGTCGGTGTTTGTGAAATTTTACTCGCGCCTGTTTATTTTAATGCTGATAATAACAATGCGGTTTTAAATATTGGCTAACCCACTAACCTCTCACTAACTAAAAACAACATGGAAACTGATTTACCAAATAACGAAACACCGCCTATTGCAAATGCGCTGTTAGCGGATGCCGCTATACTTAAGCTAGAGCAAGAAGTAAGGGGCTGGTCTCTTATCATTAACAATTTGAAAAAGCAAGATGCACCATTGCAAGTTTGGAAATGTGCCGCGAATGAAGTGTCAAGGCGTGTAAAAGAAATCAATAGGCTCAAAGGCGGCAGCCGCTAACGGTCGGCAGCTACCATCCGGGATTTAAACAATCAAAAAACAAATAAAATGGCAATTAAAAACGGAATAGGCTATTCACCTTTAACAGAAAAAGTTTATTTAGGTAAACAAAACCCTGAAAAAAGAATGTGGGTTGGAGATAAAAAAGATATTACAAATGAGTTTCTTGCGGTAGCATCAGAGTTTTTTGAAGAAAATACTGTTCGTGATATTCGTTGCTCAAATGGTGCATCAAACTTGTTTATTAATATCAAAAATGATAAAGCAAGCATTGAAAAGGTTATAAAGAATTTGAGTAAACGGCTCGGCTCTTTAAAATAACATATAACTTCCCCATACTCTCTACCTTTACCACCCACTAACTAAACCTATGGAAACCGATTTACCAAATAACGAAACCCCGCCTATTGCAAATGCGCCGTTAGCGGAAGTGTTCCCTTGTAACTGTGGCTTCATAGGAGAATTACAAAATTTGGTTTTAAGACCAAGATATGGGTGGCACGAACTTCCTAACGGCACAAAGGAAATGGTTGTGGATAATGAATGGTTTTGTCCAAATTGTAATACTGAATTGTATAATGATTTTTGCCGTTAACATTGCAGCTAACTATCGCATCTGCCCATAGAATACCGTCTCACACTTTAACTATTTTCCAGACTTCCGTAAACATCTTAACCCATGCCGGAATTGACAGCGGAAAGGCAATAAGAAAGAATATCAATGCACCAACGGCGGTGATGTAGTTCAGAACCTCGGACGGGCTGATCCTGCCTCTTAATTCCCATCCGCTGGCCCAATTCCCGAAAGGATCGTTTACAGGCGGCAAAGGGGCTGATTTAAGCAATGGAACGGCAGAAAGATAAACAGAACTATCCGGCTTGGTATCGGAGTCAATAAAGTTTGTAACCGGTTGTAACCAGTTACCAGGAAGTAGCAAGCTGTCGCCGTTTAACATAACTTTTCTATGCCCGGAATAGTCCAAGTGATTATCCAGCTTTTTATTGACGAACAGTTTCAGGTCTGCCGGGTGTTTCAGATCTACCTGGTAGTTGCCGAACGGCTGCAATTCATACTTTACCGCGCTGTTAAACGGGTTATAAGACTGATCCTCGGTGGTGACTTTAATCAGCTTTCTAAACTGGTTCATAAAGTTTCCGGTATCGGATATTGCAATGTTTTCCGCGTCGCACCAATCGTAGCATTGTGGCCAGCGATGGACGTGGGTAAGTGAGTCAGGCCCGACTTCGTACCAATATCCGACTCTCCACATCTTCGGGAATAGGATGGTGTCGCGCTGACCGAACGCGGATAATGAGATAAGTAGAAACAGTATTGTGGCCTTCATTTTTTCTTCGTGTTTTGTGAATTACGAAATGATTTGGCATACCTAGCAACGCCGATCAGTAACGCGGTGAATGCTCCGGTAGCCTGTAGTAGCGATGTAACCGGATTTGGTGACCTTAGCGAAAGGATAAGCAGTATAACGATGAATAGTATAACCAGCAGGAATCCGACGGTCTGCTCAAAGTGGTTGGCTAAAACTTCAAATATCTGGAGCCATTTTGGTTTTGCCGTCATCATGCTTGTAAAATTAAACTGTTTTACGCAAATGTCGGCAAAGAGGTTGCTAGTATGAATATTTTTTATAGGTTTGTTACAACTTTAAAATCCAAGCATTTATGAAAACAATTTCCGCGTGTTGTTTTATCAACACAAAGTAGAAACAAAAAATCAAATATTTAAGCCCCGGATGACCGGGGCTTTTTTGTTCTACCCAAAAATGTTAAAAGACTTATGACAAAGGAAATACAATTAGCACTTTGCAAATATCTATCCAAAAAAGGACATGAACATATTTGCGAAAACTTCGGGCATCTTATATGTGAAATGGATGTTGCCTCGCTTTCAAAAAGTGATATGCTTTTGGAGTTCGAGGTAAAGATTTCGCGTTCTGATTTTTTAGCTGACAAAAACAAAAGAAAGAAATACGGGCTATCTAAATTTGAAATGTACAGCAAGTGTTTTGGGCATGAAGCAAAATGCCCAAACTACTTTTATTATGTGTGCCCCGATAAGTTGATTAGCAAAGATGAAATACCGTTATTTGCAGGCCTGTTTTATTATAATTCCGACAATGAAATAATAGTAATCAAAAACGCGCAACGAATACATAAAGTTCCGGCCAACAGAATAAAAGTCTTAAATAAAATGCTTCGTATGGTTTCGCAAAGAAAATATTTAGGCGGAACAATGATGACCTATAAAAACAGCCTTATTAAAGAGCGGTATAAAACACATTAAAATTTCCGGGCGTTTTGTTTTTGTGTCGATTATTTTTATAGGTTTGCAATGCGAGGTAGTGTAATTGGTAGCACGTAAGGCTCATAACCTTAGGGCCGGGTTCGAGTCCCGCGATCGCAACAAAACCCCCCAAAAAGGGGCTTGTGAAAAGGCAGACAATCTGAGAATGTACATTTCAGATTAAATGTTGAAGCAAAGCAGATCACTTTGATAGCAAGCCCCGCTGACATACATGATAGCGGCAAACATCGTAACCGCCCTAAAACGTTCAGGAGCGAGACCTGAAATTAAGCCTCGGATAAAACCGGGGCTTTTTGTTTCTTTAAAATTACGGACCAGCTCCCGGTTAATGCACCGAGCGATTCCATGAGTTCTTTAAATGCCTCTTTAGCGTTTACAAATTTCCAACTAAATTTACAAATCTCTCCAGCCTGATCCTCGGTTATTTCGGAGGCAAGGCAAAGGAAATCGTATTCAGAACCGTTCCCATCATCAAATATATCCTGATAGGTAGCCCTAAATCCGTTTGCCTTTTCAAAGAAACTCCATGTTAGACTATTTTGAGGGACGAACCAAATCTTATAATGCAGCGACGTTTCGCCGACAACAAAATTATACGCCCCAGCAGGAACTTTCACAAACAAGCCCTCGGCATTTGAGGTCTTAAACGGGATTAGGTTAGAGTTGCTCATCGTGCTTGTGGGCGATTTCTAGTAACTCGTCCCTCTTTTCAGCGAAATCCCTTTCAACGTAAGCCATTGAATGGCCTATTTGTTCCCTGTTGATATTTTCGGCTTTCATACCTTCGATTTCGGCCTGAATGGAAAGCACTAAGGCTAACCTTTTAACTGTGTAGTCGTTCATTTTTCAGTTGTTTTTGCTTGATTGTTTAATATGTGTCGGTCAAGAATAATTCTGCACCGTTCGGCGGTTTCAAAATCTTCGGATTTAACAGCGCCCTCAAAAATGCGGGTAATGCTGTAAATAGTCAGCTCGTCATTTTTAAGTCTTTCGCTACTTAACG
>Ga0105048_10002615_pt1 | contig 29257 bp, 25 predicted proteins | sample MAT05_FD_78382 | JGI IMG/M metagenome (GOLD analysis project Ga0105048, IMG submission 78382) | Freshwater microbial communities from Lake Fryxell liftoff mats and glacier meltwater in Antarctica - MAT-05 | ecosystem: Environmental > Aquatic > Freshwater > Ice > Liftoff microbial mat | place... | reverse complement strand
AGACGCCACCGAGTTCGCCAAAAACAGCCCCTACCCAGAGGGCAGCACGGCGACGGATTTTGTGTTTAGTCGTTAGTTATTAGTTATTAGTGGTTAGTTTTTAGTTTTTAGTTGCAGGCGGGGAAATATCCGCACTAACAACTAACAACCAATTACTAACCACTAAATACTCTTCTCTTTATGCGTGAACTGACTTACACGGCCGCCGCTCGCGAAGCGCTGGCCGATGCCATGGCCGTGGATCCGGCTATTTTTGTGGTGGGCGAAGGGATTGGGCCGCGCGGCGGCAACTTCGGTACCACGGTGGGTTTGTATGACCTGTACGGCCCCATGCGGCTGCGCGACACGCCGATTGCCGAGCGTGGGTTTGTGGGCTTGTGCTGCGGCGCGGCCATGACCGGAGCGCGGCCGGTCGTCGACTTCATGTTCTTTGATTTCATTTTGGACTCGATGGGCGAGCTGTTCAACCAGGTGGCCAAGATGCAGTACATGAGCAATGGCCGCTTGAAGATGCCGATGATGCTGCGCGGCTGCATTGGCATTGGCAACTCGGCCGCCACCCACCACAGCGGCAGCTATTACCCCATCTTTGCGCACATTCCCGGCTTTCGGGTGGTGGTGCCATCGACGCCGTATGATGCCAAAGGCTTGTTCAAAACCGCGATTGAGTGCAATGACCCGGTGCTATTTTTGGAGCACAAGTCGCTGTTGCATCTGAAGGGGCCGGTGCCGGAGGAGAGCTACAGCATTCCCTTCGGCCAGGCCTGCGTGATGCGCGAAGGCGGCCCTTCGGCAGACGTGACGGTGGTGGCGATTGCGCTGATGGCGCGCAAGGTGATGGAGGCGGCTGAGCTGCTTTCAGCCGAGGGCATCTCTGTGGAAGTGATCGACCCGCGCACGATTGCGCCGCTCGATATTGACACCATTCTGGCTTCGCTGCACAAAACGGGCCGGCTGCTGGTGGTGGATGAGACCTTTGGGCCCTGCGGCATCGGTGCCGAGATTGCGGCGCAGGTGATGGTCAAGGGCTTTGATGATCTTGATGCACCCGTGATGCGCCTGAATGGCGCGCACACGCCCACACCCTACAGCCCCACGCTCGAAGCCGCCGTGGTGCCCAACACCCAGACCATCGCGCAGGCGATTCGCGAGTTGATTGCGGAATAAAAGGGAGAGTATTTGAGAAGTCAGATGTCAGATATCAGACATCAGATTACGGATCGACGACTTTCGTGTTTCGATCTGACCTCTGACCTCTGACTTCTGACTTCTGATATCTGACTTCTGACTTCTGATATGCCAATACCAATTCTCCTGCCCCGCCTTGGATGGACGATGGAAGAGGGCCGCTTTGTGGAGTGGCTCAAGCACGACGGCGATGCCGTGGTGATGGGTGATTTGTTGTACTCGGTGGAGAGCGACAAATCGGTGAACGAAGTGGAAGCCACCGATGATGGCATTTTGCGCATCGCGGCCACGGCGCCGGCCCCCGACACAGTGATTCCTGTCGGGGCATTGCTCGGCTATATCACTGAGCCGGGCGAAGCGTTGCCGGGAGCGGAGGCGGTTGACGAGGGGCTGCTGGCGGCTGGCAGTCAGCCATTAATAACTAACAACCCACAACCAGCGGCCAGCCACCAGCAGCCACCCGTCGCCATTCGCCAGCAGCCAACCGCCTCTGCCCCCACCATCAGCCCCCGTGCGCGACGCATTGCAACTGAGCTAAACGTCGATTGGCAGAGCTTGCAAGGCAGCGGCCGCACCGGCCGGATCGTGGAGCGCGATGTGCGTGCGGCCGTGTCTACAGCAGTGCCTACTGTCGTTGACGCCAGCCCGGTGGCGCGGCGCATGGCCGAAGAAGCTGGAGTGGATCTGGTAGCGCTATCGGCTTCATTGGGTGGCAAGCGCATTGACCGGGCTGATGTAGAAGCTGCTGTTGCGGTCGCTGCTGCGAAAGCCAAACAAAAGCCCGTTGCTGTGCCGACACCTCCGACACCACAGACACCTTCGACACCAGTCGCCAGCCGCCAGCCACCAGTCGCCTCCCCCCCGCTCCCCAGCGCCACGGCCACCCGTGCCAAGGCCAGCGCGGTGCGGCGTATCACCGCCGAGCGCATGTTGCAAAGCGCGCAGAACACGGCGCCGGTGACGCTGTTCAGCGAGGTGGATGCGACCCAGTTGGTGAAGTTGCGCAACCAGTTGAAGGCCAGCCAGACGGCGTTTGCGGTGCCGTCGTACACAGACCTGCTGGCCAAGATTTGTGCGTTTGCCTTGCAGGAACATCCGACCGTGAATGCGCGGTTTGAGGGTGATGAGATTGTGACCGAAGCGGCCATTCACATTGGCATTGCCGCCGATACGCCGCGCGGCTTGCTGGTGCCGGTGTTGCGTGATGTGCAGGCTAAAACCCTGCGCCAGATTGCAACGGAGTCGGCGGCGTTGATCGCGCGCGCACGCGAGGGCAAGGCCAGGGTTGATGAGTTGCAGGGCAGCACCTTTACGATTACGAACCTGGGCATGTTCGACATTGATTCATTCACGCCGATCATTAACCTGCCCGAGTGCGCGATTCTGGGTATGGGCCGGATTGTGCCCAAGCAGATCGTGGTGAATGTGGCGGGCCGCAAAGTCGCGGGCCGCAAAGTGGCCATCCGGCACATGATGCAGTTGAGTCTGACCTTTGATCATCGCCTGGTCGATGGAGCGCCGGCTGCGCGATTCTTGCAGCGCGTGCAACAGCTGATTCAACAGCCGTATGTGTGGCTGGTGAGTTAGAGATTTCGCGGTTTTTATGAAGTTTGGGAATTAAATTCAGTAAAAGAAAAACGGCGATCGCGAGTCATGGTTGAAAGCTATACCCGTATGCCGTCATTCCCGCGGAGGCGGGAATCCAGACTTTCCAATTGCTGTCGCGTTGGGGTTGCGCCTGGATTCTGCCCCGCTGCGGGGACGCCTCCGCGGGAATGACGTTGCTACGTAAAGACTTTCCTTGACGCTTCGCTCTTTGCCCGTTTTATTTCTGAACTTTCGTAACTACTCAGCCTATTAAGTAAGGCTCTCGGATTCGTCGATGTCGACGTCGACGAATCCGAGAGCCTTACTTGACAATTGAGGCAGCTACACCCGTATGGGCTGAGTAGTTACGAACTTTCATTAAAACTCGCGAGATTTTGCGGTGATCGCTGTGCCATTCCCAAACTCCTGTGATTCTGTCAGAATGCTTTAACCTAGAGCCTCTCAATTGAGAGGCTTTGTTGTTTATGGATGTGTTCTTTTCATTCAGTGAAAAATCAAGATGGCTCAACTAGCGATAAACGGCGGCACGGCTGCGTGCAATGTGACATGGCCCACGTGGCCGATCTGGGACGAACGGGAACGGACGGGGTTGCTGGAAGTACTGGAGTCGGGCAAATGGTGGTACGGCGAGCGTGTGCGCCAGTTCGAGGCCGACTTTGCCGCGTTCCAGGGCGTGGGTTATGGTGTGACCGCGTCCAGCGGCACCACGGCGTTGGAGACGGCGTTGCAAGCGCTGGATATTGGCCCCGGCGACGAGGTGATTCTGCCGCCATATACATTCATCGCCACGGCCACAGCGGTGCTGCGGGTGGATGCGATTCCGGTGTTTGCCGACATCGAGCCAAACTCGCTGTGCCTTGATCCAGAGGACGTGAAGCGCAAGATCACGCCGCGCACCAAGGCGATTGTGCCGGTGCACTTTGCCGGCTATGTCGCGGATATGGATCGGCTGAACGACATTGCCCGTGCGCACAATTTGATCGTGATTGAAGACGCGTGCCATTCGTGGGGCAGCCAGTGGCGCGGCAAAGGCACGGGTGGGTTGGGCCGCTGCGGCGTGTTTAGTTTTCAGGTCTCCAAAAATATCAGCAGCGGCGAGGGCGGCATCATTCTCACCGACGATGAGGCGCTGGCGGCTCAGTGCCGCAGCATCACCAACTGTGGCCGTCTGGAAGGCGGCGCTTGGTATGAACATGAAAATCTTGGCTCGAATTTACGGCTGACGGAATTTCAGGCGGCGCTATTGCAGGCTCAGCTCACGCGGCTGGAGGCGCATACGCTGAAGCGGCAGGCCAATGCTGCATTGCTCACGGATGGGTTGCGACACACGCCCGGCATTTGCGTGATTGAGGGTGACACGCGCATGACGCGTCAGTCGTACCACCTCTACATGCTGCGGTTGGATCTGAACACGCTTGAGGTTTCGCGCGAGCGTTTTGTGGCGGCGTTGGTGGCCGAAGGCGTGCCAGCCAGCCCCGGCTACACACGGCCGATCTACAAAAATGCCGTGTTTCAAAATCTGCGCGAGATGCGCGCCAACCCTGGGATTCCGCTGGATTACACGCACGTGAATTGCCCTGTGAGTGAGCAGGTGTGTGACGACGCGATCTGGCTGACGCATATGTCGTTGCTGGTGGATGAGCCGGAGATTCGCCAGATGATCGCGGCCATTCAAAAAGTGGCCGCCCACGTGAAGGAGTTGCGTTGATGACACCGTTTCGAGCTGCGGCAGCTTCAGTTGATCTGGTGCCGCAACCTGGCTGCTGGCTGACCGGCTTTGGTGCGCGCATCTATCCCAGCGACGGCCAGCATGATCCCATCATGGCCCGGGCGGTATTGCTGGATGATGGCGTTACGCCACTCGTGATTGTGGCGTGCGACTTGATCGGCATCTCGGCCCAGGAGATTGCTGTGCTTCGCAAACGCATGGCCGAGCAGAGCCGGGTTCCAGCCATGAATATTGTGATCTCGTGTTCGCACACGCACTCGGCACCGGCCACTCTGCGTTTTCGGGGTGTGCTGGGCTATGTGAACGAGCGCTGGTGGGCCGCAGCCCAGGACAAGCTGGTGGCGCTGGTCGCGGGTCTGGAGGCGCAACTGCGGCCCGCACACATGAGCCATGCATCGACCCAGGTTGAGGGGTTGAGCTACAACCGCCAGGATCAAGCCCATCCCATCGACACGGAGTTGATGGCCGTGGCGATTGACGATGTGGATGGACATGCCATCGCCACGTTGGTGAATTTTGCCGTGCATCCGGTGACGATGAGTTTTGGCAACTTGAAATTGTCCGGCGATGTTCCAGGTGCGGTGGCTCTGGAGTTGGAGGAGCGGCGCGGGGGCGTGGCGCTGTATTTGCAGGGTGCGTGCGGCGACGTGAATCCCTCGACCGATTTGATGACAGGGTGGGGCAACGGCACGTTTGAGGATGTGGCCGACATGAGCCGTCAACTGGCCGAGGCCGCGCATGTGTGCCTGTTCAATGCGCCGGTGCTGGACTCGCCCAAGCTGGGTGTGGCCCACGCGACAGTGGATCTGCCGTTGGACGCGCCACCGGCTGCCGATCAAGTAGATGCGCTCTTTGCTTCATTTGCTCAAGATATGGCCACGGCTCGCCAGGCCCGTAATCTCACAAATGAGACAACGGCATTGTCGTTGTTGCGTTGGGCGGGTGAATTGAAAGGCGCAATCTTGAACGGCACGTTGCCGGCAACGACGCCGATCGAAGTCTGGACCGCGGCAATCGGCGACCTTCGATTGATGGCGGTGCCGTTGGAGCCGTATTCAGATATGGCGCTGGAATTCAAGAAGGCCGTGCTGCCGTTGCGCGGGATGGTGCTGGGCTATTCCAATGGCTTGTTAGGCTACTGCGCGTCTGATTGGGCCAAGGATCAGGGCGGCTATGGGCCGGATGAGGCGTGCCGCTGGTTTCCAGAACAACTCACGGCCGTGGGCTATGGTGCGGCCCAACGTGTGGTGGAGGCCGGGGTTGGGTTGGTGGGTGGGTTCAAGTAAAACGCAATCCGCCTGCATCGAATTCACGTTTTCCTCAGATTGCTTATTGACATGCCATTGCTCATCCATTATGATATTTTTGTTGGTCAGTAAAACGTCGTTTCACTGTATAAAACAAACAAATTATCGATGGTAGCTGGACTCAGAGCGCAGGCGGCACAGAAGCCAACATCGCGTTATTCCATTCAAGTGCTGGCCAAGGCGATGGACTTGCTGACAGCGCTGGAAAACGAGCACGATGGGTTGGAATTGGCCGAACTGGCGCGCCGGCTGAAGCTGCCCAAAAGCTCCGTCTTCCGGATGTTGGTGACTCTGGAAGAGGGCGATTTTGTCGAGCGGCGGCTGGACACAGAGCGCTATCGGCTGGGCGTGAAGCTGTTCCAACTCGGCTCGGCCGTGGCCAACAACTTTGATGTGCGTGAAACGGCTAAGCCGACCATGCGCCACCTACTGGAAACCTTTCACGAGACGGTGAACCTGGGTGTGTTGAACGGCGGCGAGGTCATCTATCTGGACATCTACGAAAGCACGCGCTCAATTCGTATGGCGGCGCATCTGGGCCAGCGCGATAAAGTGCATTCGACGTCGCTGGGCAAAGCCATGTTGGCGCATCTGTCGGTGGCCGAGGTCGAAGCCATGATCGCCCAACACGGCATGCCCAAATTCACAGCGCGCACCATTACCAGCCTGAAAAGGTTGTGGGCCGAGCTGGAACGCGTGCGCGCGCGAGGTTACTCCATCGACGATATGGAGAACGAACTGGGTGTGCGGTGTGTAGGCGCGCACATCTGGGATCACCAGGGCCGGGTTGTTGCCGCCATCAGCGTGTCTGGGCCGGCCGATCGAATGACCGACGCGCAGCTGGCTGCTATTGGCCAGTCCCTGGTGGACGGCACGCGTCAGATTGCACAACGACTGGGTTTTCGTAAGTAGTTGGAGCCGGGCTATACACCTGACACCTATGTAGCCCCATGCCACTTCATCTGATATAGCACCTCTCCGCGACAATGAATATGTCGGAAGTGGTGATCCTGTTCCGCGCAGTTTCAATTCCACTGTGATTGAACTGCCTGGTATTGAGCATCACGCTTCTGGTTCTGAAGCAAGTTCGTGTTTTCTATTTTGGAGGAACGATGAGCATCAGCAGAGCCTGCCGGAGCATCCGGCGCGTCCACATCCACCGTACTGGGACCCAAACTGGGTGGAGCGATATCCACCTACATCGGTGCAGATCCGCCTGGGCTGGATCCTTGCAACCCCTGGAATTTGGGTGGCGGCTTTGGAGGCATGGCCGGTTTGCCCTATGAGCCATGGTTGATCCGCGACCGCAATTTGAAGCTACAACCCTTTCTGGCCAAGTCGTGGAAGCAGGTGGATCCGACCACGGCCACATTTGAAATTCAGCAGGGTGTGAAATTTCACAGTGGCCGCGAGCTGGCAGCCGATGATGTGGTGTGGAGTCACGCCCGTCAGATCAATAAGGATTTGGGTTGCGCCGGTGCGGGCGTGTCAGACGAGTGGATCGACTCGATCACCGCGCTCGACAAATACAACTTCCAGGTCAAGCTCAAGAAGCCCAACACCTTCATCACCAATATTCCATTGCCGCCGGCATTGGACCGCGAGGTGGTGGAGAAGTATGACAAGGGACCGATTCTGTTGCAGGCCGAAGCTGGCACGGGGCCGTGGACGCTGGCAGAGTGGGTGCCGCAGACCTCTATCACGTTTAAACGCTTCGCAGATTACTGGGGCAAACCACCGCTAGTGGATGAATTTCGATTGCAAATTGTGCCGGATGAAACCGCCGTTATCGCAGCCATGCGCACCGGCCAGCTCAACTTTGCATCGATCTCCAAATACGAGAATTACGCGCAGTTGAAAGACATGGCCGACCTGAACGCGTGGGCCAACCCCGGCTCGGGCATGCTGCGGCTGAATGTGAACTGGTTGCGCGAGCCGATGAAGGACGAGAACGTGCGGCAGGCGATTCGCTACGGCGTCAACCGCCAGCAGATGGTCGACACGCTCAGCAATGGCCTGGGCAAGAACTCGGGGCCGGTGGCACCGTCCAACACGCTGTTTGCGTTGCCGCAGAGCGAAGTGGATGAGTTGCAAAAGTACGATCCTGAGCTGGCCAAGCAATACATGGCCAAGGCCGGCTACGACCTCAAAGACAAGCGCTTGCAGTTGAATTGCCTCAGCATCGCCGGCTTCAAAAACTACACTGATGTGGCTCAGATCGTGGCGGCCAACCTTAAAGAGATCGGCATCGATGTGGAAATTCGCATTCAGGAAATCGGGGTGTGGGTGGACAGCCGCTTGAAGAAGAAGGACTATGACCTCAGCATCAACGGTTATGCGCACGGGCCGGAGCCGAGCTTTACGTTCTATCGCTCGGACAAGGACGAGCAAGCCTGGACGGGCGGTGGCCTGCCCGAGCTGGATGCGCTGATCGACAAGGCCGATGCCGAGCCGGATGAGGACAAACGCAAAGTGATTCTGCAGGACATTCAGCGCATGATCATCACCAAGGTGCGCGAGGTGTATCTGTATGCGCCGCCGATCTTTGAGGTGGCTTCCAAGAGTTTTGTCGGCTACGAGCCATGGCCGGGTGACACCGACTTCCGCGTGTTCGACCGCGATCAGGTGTATTGGAACGGTTGACAGTCACGCTAAAAATGTCAGACATCGGCGGTTGGGTGCCGTGGTCGAAGCGCTACTCAATCGCCGATATCTGACATTTGATAGGCAACATTGAATACCTACCTCGTGCGGCGCGTGCTGCAAGTGATTCCAACGGTGGTGCTGTCCACCCTGTTCCTGTTCCTGATGCTGAATCTGGTGCGCGGCACGGCAATTGACCTGTATTTTGGCCTGTCTGAGGATCGCACGCCCGAGGCCGAGCAGGCGCTGGCACAGCAACTGGGCATCGACAAGCCGCTGCCGGAGCAATATCTGACGTGGTTGGGCAAAGTGGCGCGAGGAGATTTGGGCGAGTCGTGGCGGTTCAAATTGCCGGTGTGGCAACTGATCTCGACGCGGCTGCCGTTGTCGCTGGAGCTGGCCCTGATCGCCACGGTCATCAGTTGTGTGGGCAGCTTCGCGCTGGGCGTGTATCTGGCCGCCCATCAAAATAGCGCGCTCGATCAAATCATTCGCTTTCTGGCATTGATCTTCATCTCGGCCCCGCTGTATTGGATCGCCATCCTGCTGATTTTGTTTCTCTCGCGGAGTTTGAACTGGATGCCGCCGATTCGCTACGTGAGCTTTGCGCAAGACCCGCTCAAGCACCTGGAGATCATTTTCATTCCTGCCACGTTGTGGGGGCTCACGTCCATTCCGGCGTTTAGCCGCTATGTGCGCAATGCCATGCTGGATGTGTTGAGCCAGGACTTCGTGCGCACGGCCCGCGCCAAGGGTGCTTCCGAACGGCGTGTGTTGTTCAAACATGCGTTGCGCTGCGCGGCGGGGCCGCTTGCCACAGTGATTGGTTTGAGTCTGGCCGGCGCAGTGGGTGGCTCGTTGTTGTTGGAGGCCGTGTTCACCTTGCCAGGCATGGGCCGGCTGTATGTCGAGGGTCTGGCTCAGCGTGACTACCCGCTCATCATGGGCATCAGCCTGTTGATCTCGGTGACCTTTGTGGTGGTCAATCTTCTAACCGATTTAAGCTATGCGTGGCTTGACCCTCGAATCCGCTATGAGTGAGCGTGTCTCGCAGACGAGCGACCCGCTGACGGGTGACCCGCTGACGGGTGACCCGATTACGGCAGCCCCAAAGTCGGCGCTCCACGTCAGCGACACGACTCGCGCGCTTCGGCGCATTCTGCGCACACGCGTCACCGTCATCGGCATGGTGATCGTGGTGTTTCTGATTGTGCTGGCGTTGGGGGCGGATGTGTTGCCGCTCAAGGACCCGAATGTGATGGACCCGCTGCAGTTGCGCAAGCCGCCCGGCACACCCGGCTATCTGTTCGGTACCGACATGTTTGGCCGCGACCAACTCAGCCGCGTGATCCACGGAGCCAGAATCTCGCTGTTCATCGCCATTGTGGCCTCGCTGTTGGGCGGCGGCATCGGCACCGTGCTCGGTGTGGTGGTGGGCTATGTGGGTGGTGCCGTTGATAGCATCGTCAATCGATTGTGGGATGTGCTGTTTAGCCTGCCCGGCCTCATCCTGCTGCTGGTCATCATCGCCACCCTTGGCACCGGCATTCCCGCGCTCATCTTCGCGATCACGATTGGCGGCGTGCCGAGCTTTGGCCGGCTGGTGCGCGAGCGTGTGCTCTCGCAACGGTCGCGGCTGTATGTTGAAGCGGCCCAGGCTCTGGGTGTCAGCAAATGGCGCATCATCTTCCGGCATGTGCTGCCCAACTCGATTACGCCCGTGCTGGTCTCGCTGGCATTGGCCATTCCCGGCGTCATCGTGGCCGAGGCCGGCCTGAGTTACCTGGGGCTGGGTGTGCCGCCGCCGTATCCCTCCTTGGGCAAGATGATTGCCGAGGGTCAAAGCTTGCTCGAAGTCGCGCCGTGGATTTCACTCATCCCCGGCTTCTTCATCCTGCTGGCCACCCTCGGCTTCAACCTGGCTGCAGATGGCCTGCGCGATTACCTCGACCCCACCCAATTGCGCTAGCTCCCAATACTATGGACTGACTACTGTCTACTCTTTACTTCTTATGGCCTTCAAATTTACCGACTCACATATTTCCGATTACTATATGCACGGCTACACCGTGTTTCGCAGCATCCTGCCGCCGGCGCTGATCGGCGACCTGCGCAAAGCCACGGATCAGTCTCGTGAGATTGCCCGCGCTCAAAGTGGTGCGCAAGTGCAGCGCTTGCAACCGGTCAGCCGCTTTGCGTTGGATCAAAAACCCTTCCAAGATTTTGCCGAGCTGCCCGAGCTGCGCAATGCGGTCTCGAAAGTGTTATCGCCGCGGCATACCTACGCGACGCAAGCCTATCTGGGGGTGTTGCTGGAGCCGGCCGAGCTGCCGTGGTGCACCATGTGGCATCGCGACTGGCGCGACAACAACATGGGCATGAAGCTGGCCGAGTGGGACGCCGTGCGCTACGACTTCAACTTTTTCAATCAACTGAACTGCGCGCTCTATGACGACGATGCGACCTGGGTGGTGCCCGGCAGCCACCTGCGGCGCGATGTGCCGGCCGAGGTCGCCCGCTTCCCAAACCGGCCCTTGCCGGGCCCTGATCTGGAAGGCAAAAACTACGAGGAACGCGAGCGGCTGTGTCTGGAATATTGCCAGAGCCTGCCCGGCGCGGTGTGCCTGCATTTGAACGCCGGCGACTTTGCGCTGTATCGAAACAGCATCTGGCACATCGGCAATTACCTGCCCTATCGCAAACGGGCCACACTCCACGACGTGGTTGATACACCTGAATACAGCACCTGGCGCGACATTGTCATTCCCCAAATGAAAGTCTGGCGCGAGCAGGGCATTGCGTTTGAGAACCCAAACAGGAGCAACACATGAGTTTCACTTTTACCGACGCCCATATCTCGGACTACTACACCCTCGGCTACACCGTGTTTCGCGGCATTTTGCCGTCGTCGCTGGTTAGCGATTTGCGCAATGCGACCGACCACGCGCGCGAGATTGCGCGCCGGCAAAATGGCGCGCAAACACAGCGTTTGCAGCCGGTGAGCAAATACGAGGTCGATCAAAAACCCTTTCAAGAGTTTGGGCAGGTGCCCGAGCTTCGCGACGCGATCACCCGTTTGCTCGGAGCCAACTTCACCTACGGCACACTGGATTTGCTGGGCGTGCTGCTGGAACCGGCTGAGCTGCCGTGGTGCACGGCCTGGCACCGCGATTGGCGCGACAACATGCCCGGCCTCAAACTCAGCAAGTGGGACGTCGTGCAGGCCGATGTGCGCCTGTTCAATCAGCTGAATTGTGCGCTGTATGAAGACACCGCGACCTGGGTGGTGCCGGGCAGCCATCTGCGGCGCGACCTGCCCGGCGAGGTGGCGCGCTTCCCGATGCGGCCTATTCCCCTGCCCGAGCTGGAAGGCAAGAGCAGCGCCGAGCGCGAGCGGCTGTGTCTGGACTATTGCCGCAGCATGCCGGGTGCGGTGCAACTGTTGTTGAACGCCGGCGACTTCGCGCTCTACCGAAATAGCCTCTGGCACATCGGCAACTACGTGCCCTATCGCAAGCGCGCCACCCTGCACGATGCCGTGGATACGGTGGAATTCGCCACCTGGCGCGAACGAGTCATGAAAGAGGCGGCCGAACGGCGCAAAGCTGGACTGGACTTCGAGAATCCCAATCTGCCCGGACGTGAACAAGTCCCCGCGGCTCAGCAACCGGCCTCTATAGTTGCCGCATGAATAATCTCTCATCGTTGTTTGATCTCACGGGCCGCACGGCGTTGGTCACCGGTGGCGGCGGTGTGTTGGGCAGTGCAATGGCGCGGGCGTTGGCCCAGGCCGGCGCGCATGTCATCGTGAGCGGTCGCACGTCGGCCACGCTGGAACGCGCTGTGTCCAGCATTTGCGATGCGGGTGGCAGCGCCGCCTGGGTCGCGGCGGATGTGACGCAGGCCGAGGCGTTTGCGCAGGCGATTACGCCGCTGGGTCAGATTGACATTCTCGTCAACGCGGCCGGCGGCAACCACATGAGCGCCATGACCTCGCCAACGCGCTCGCTGTTCGAGCTGGATTTGCAGGCCATGGACTCGGTGATGCAGCTGAACTGGATGGGCACGATCATCCCGTCGCTGACCTTGGCCAGGCAGATGGCCGAGCGCGGCGACGGCGTCATCATCAACATCGCCTCGATGACGACGTTCAAGCCCCTGTCGCGCACGATTGCGTATTCATCGGCCAAAGCCGCGGTGGGCAGCCTGACCCAGTGGTTGGCCTCGCACATGGCTATGAACTACTCGCCGCGCATTCGCGTCAACGCCATCGCGCCCGGCTTCTTTCTCACCGAGATCAACCGCAAGTTGCTGTTCGACGATGAGACGAATGAGCCGACAGCGCGCGGCCAGAGCATCATCGCGCACACGCCGATGGGCCGCTTTGGCGAGGCCGATGAACTCGGCGGCACCCTTGCCTGGCTGGCCTCCGATGCCTCGCGTTTTGTCACTGGCATCGTGGTCGCCGTCGATGGTGGTTTTCAGGCTTATGAAGGCGTTTGACATAGCGACGACGGACGGCTGACGACCGACGACAAATCCGTCGTCAGCCGTCCGTCGTCGCAGCAAATGAAGCAATAATGGAAAACAAAATGACAAGCTTGGCAGCTCAAAAATATGTGTATGGCGATCTGACGTGGCCGGAAGTGAATGATGCAGTGGAGATGGAGAAGGTCATCTTGTTGCCCATTGGCTCTACCGAGCAACATGGGCCGCACCTGCCGTTGGATGTGGACAATGTGTTGCCGACGAGTGTGTGCATGGAGGCCGGCCGCCGCGCGCCAGAGAAGATCCTGGTTGCGCCGACCATTCCCTACGGCTTCAATATTCACGCCATGGACTTTCCCGGCACCATACATGTGTCATGGGATCACTTCATCGACTACTGCGTGGACGTGTGCAAGAGCTTTGCCTATCACGGCTTCAAGCGCATCATCATCGTGGACGGCCATGGCTCAAACGAGCATCTGCTGGAATTTGTGGCGCGTCGCACGATTCTGGAGACCGATGCGTTGGCGGCCTCGTTCATGTGGCTGAACTTGCTACGCAAGGATCCCAATTTTCTGCCGTCGGTGCGTGAGTCGGCCTTTCCCGGCGGCATGGCCCATGCGTGCGAGCTGGAGACGGCGATGTATTTGCATATTGCCGGTGAGAAGGTGCAGATGGACAAGGCCGTGAACTACATCACCCGCCAGAATAATGAGGGCACCGCCGGCTTTCAATATGTCGATTTGTTCGGCGGTGGGCCGGTGAATCTGGTCGAGTGGACCAGCACCTACACACCCAACGGCATTGCCGGCGATGCGGCGCTGGCCACGGCTGCGAAGGGCAAGCTGTTCTTCGAGGAGGCCGTGAAACAACTCGTCGCCTTCACTGGCGAGTTTCAGAAACGCCCCAATGTGCCGCGCGTCGATCATCACAAACGGCCGCCCACCAGCGCGCTGCCGAAGCCGTAGGGAAACTGCAACAGATAATTTCAGAGTGACAACATTCAAAAATCAATCGCAATAAGCATCCTGAGCGGAGCGCGCTTGGTCTTTGAGCGAGCACACAAGTTAAGTGCGCGCGCAGTCGAAGGACGCGCTCTACAAAGTATGTTGGCGCTTGTCCACCATGGGCCGCGCCCTTCGACTGCGCGCGCATGAGAGCACAGACTTTTGGCCTTGGCATCAAGCGCGCTCCGCTCAGGATGCTATTGTTAAAGTTTTTGCAAACGAACCAAGAACCTTATGAAAATAGTTGATGTGCGGGCGATCCCGCTGTGGGTGCGCAACAAGCAGAGCGAGAGTGGTTGGGACAGCGAGCTGTCCGAGAACATGCATACGCTGATCGAAGTGGTGACGGATGAGAGGATGAACGGCCAGTCGCTGACCGGCTGGGGCAGTGTCTACACCAGCAAGTCTCTGGTCGATGGGTCGTTGAAGCTGTTGCGGCCGTGGCTGATCGGCGAATGTGCAATTGAGCCGGAGCGAGTGAGCGAGAAGCTGCACCAGATGTCTTTTTGGCAGGGTCGCGGCGGTGCCGTCACCCACACCATCAGCGGCATCGACACGGCGATGTGGGATGTGCTGGGCAAGGTTACAGGGCAGCCGATTGCACGTTTGCTCGGGGGGAGTTACCGCGACCGCATCAAACCCTATGGCTCCATTTTGTTCGAGGAGCCCGGCCGCTTACGTGACAAATTGCAGGCCGTGCTGGCACGGGGCTTCAAGGCGATCAAGATGGGGTGGGGGCCATTTGGCCGTGAGAGCCGCCAAGTGGATGAGCGATTGGTGAAGGTTGCGCGCGAGGCGGTTGGACCCGATGTGGATCTGATGGTTGATGCTGGCGGCAGTGAGCAGTTTTGGCCACACAACTACAAGTGGGCCATCGAGACGGCCCGGATGCTGGCCAATTACCACATCACCTGGTTTGAGGAGGCATTGCCGGCCGACGACATCGAGGGCTTTATCAAGTTGCGCGAGCATGCGCCGCTGCCGATTAGCAGCGGTGAGGTGTTGACGCGGCGGCAAAGCTTTGCACCGTGGATCGAGCGCGGGGCCGTGGACATCATTCAACCCGACACGACCAAGGTCGGTGGCTTGAGTGAGGCGAGGCGCATTGGTTGGATGGCCCACGATCACAATATTCTTCTGGTCTCTCACGGCTGGAACACAGCGATTGGGCTGGCGGCCGATTTGCATCTGGCAGCAGCGATGCCGGTGGCGCGTTACGTTGAATACATCACACCATCGCCGCATATTGAGGATATTGTGGTGAAGCCGTTTGCGCTGGATGAGGCCGGCGAGTTGATGATTCCGACCGAGCCCGGTCTGGGCATTGTGCTGGATCAGGATCGCATCGCTTTTTTTGCGCGAGAAGAGGTATGAATAAGAATAGTCACGCCTACTACGATTGGATTGAGGTGCAACTTTACACTGCGGTACTAGCCGATGTAATGGATGACATGGGCTGCCGACACCAGATCATGCGGCCATCCATTCGTCCTCTGTATTCAGATGCGCGCATTGTGGGGCGGGCTGCCACGCTACACGCAGTAGCTGTGGATTCCATGCCGGTGGAGCCGTACAAACTGGAGCTGGAATTGCTGGATGATTTGCAGCCCGGTGAAGTGGTGCTGTGCGCGATGGATGGCATGGACAAGGCTTCGATCTGGGGCGAGTTGCTCAGTACATGCGCGCGCGCGCGTGGGAGCCGCGGCGTCATTATCGACGGCTGCACGCGCGATGTGGCCAGCATCATCCAGATGCGCTTCCCGCTGTTTGCCACCGGCACCATGGTGGCCGACTCAAAGGGCCGTTGCGATGTGATCTCGGTGCGGCAACCTGTGCGCATGGGCGATGCCACTGTGGTCAATGGCGATCTGGTGATGGCGGACGCGGATGGTTGCGTGGTTGTACCACGTAGGATTGAAGATGAAGTGGTTGCCCGGGCGATGGAGAAAATCAGCGGCGAAAATACCGTGCGTGAAGCGTTACTTCAGGGTGCCAGTATTCGCAGCGTATTTAAAGAATACGGCATTTTGTAAATCGCCTGTCGAGCATTTGGATCACTGTACTTTATTGTGTTGTCAGGATAAGCGTTCCAAACTGACCGGCGCGATGAAAGTCGGGGTGCTGGCCACATGGCGGTGCCCATGCACTAAATTCAGGCTCGCCGCCCTGTGGCCGTTCGATGCGATAGAAATTGGCCCGCCAAACCAGAGGTGGCTTTGGGTGATCCGGGGTCAATAGGGATCGCCAGGGAATTGCGAGGGCCGCGTGCCAGCCCGCCTGCGCCGCCTCGGTTGTCATGGGACTATTCCCGCTTGCAAACCAGTGCACGCCTTCGCAATTCCAATCCACATCCACCCTCATGTCCGGCGCACGGTGTCCATCGGCAACCAATGGATTGTGCACCCGCGCATCGAATAACACGCCGTTGGGGCTGATCTCAAATTCGAAGTAATCAACCGGCGTATTTTCACCAGCCCCGATAAAAAATTCGACCACTTCCTCATCATAGATCGGGTCGTCGCGTTGGGTATAAGTGCCCCAGATGTCGGTGTCTTCACAAGCGAAGTGAATGAACAACGTATGTGAATTGGCACAGACTTTGACTTGGGTTTTCCAATGGGCTGGGGCAGAGCTGTCCCACACTTGAAAAGGGGCAAGGGCAGGCACTGCGTCCCAGGGCAAGGATTGAAGATCGGCGGATTGCCAGTTGGGAGATGCAAGCGGCAGCGGCAGAATGGGTTCGTTCATGGTGGCATGCAAAACAGATGGCTATGAGTATAAATTCGAGGTCAGTTGCGTATATCCCGTGCACGCATCGGCCTGCTTCTGGTATACTTTTGGGGTAGCAACGGCCATACGTCCATGGTTGTGCGCGCACTCGGAAGGGTGGCCGAGCGGTTTAAGGCGACAGTCTTGAAAACTGTTGTAGGGTTTATCTCTACCGTGAGTTCGAATCTCACCCCTTCCGCTCGAAGTAGTCCGACTAAGTTGCAGCATGTTTGTAGTTTGTCTGGGAGGGTGCCGGAGTGGACGATCGGAGCTGCCTGCTAAGCAGTTGTTCGGGTAACTGAACCCAGGGTTCGAATCCCTGCCCTCCCGCTCCAAAAGAACGGCTTGAGTGATCTCACTCAGGCCGTTCTTTTTTTATTATTTGACTAGCGCAATGCTTCGATACTGGCTTTTGTCGCCTTGGGTTTAAACCCGGCCTGGATCAGGGCCAACACCGGCACCAGCGACACGATCAGACCTACAGCCGAGACCACCCCAAAGCCGAGCATGCTGAGGAGAACCCCACCGCTCAGGCCGCCTGCGGCTGAAGCGATGTTGATGAGCGCGTCGTTGGTGCTTTGCAGGCGGGCGCGCTCGGCGGCACCCAGGGTGTCGGTGAGCAGTGCCGAGCCAGACACATAGCACGCGCTCCAACCTAATCCCACCAACGTTTGTGCAAAGGCAATCCAGGGAGTGTAGAGCGAGAGCGGTGCCAGGATGCAGCCGGCAGCCAGCGTGAGCGCGCCTAGTGCGATCACGGGTTTACGACCCAGCCGGTCGCCCAAAATGCCGACCAGTGGCGACAACGCAAACATCCCCAGCACATGGGTGGTTTGCACAATCGAGATATCGCCCAGGGCATGGCCGTTGTCCTTCATGTGCACGCCGATCACGCCCATGGCAAAGACCATGGCGGCCTGGCCGCACACCATCGCTATGGCGGCCACCCGCGCATCGGCCAGATGCATGATCTCGAAGAAGCTGCGTTGGTCGGTGGCAGAAGGTGTTGCGGCCGTGATCACCGGCGTCTCCTGTGTCTGGGCTTCGCGCGATAGTTTGGCCAGATCAACTGCCATCAATACGAACAGCGCAATGGCAACCATGAGAAACAAGGCTGCTGTGGCAAACATCGGGCCTGAATACAAATTGATGCCCAGCGAGGCAGCCAGATTGGTCAGCGGCACGACCACGGCGGGGCTGGAGCCGAATACGGCCCCGATCGTGGCACCCCACACCACAATGCTAATGGCGCGCGCACGTTGCGAGTGCGGATACACCTCGGCAGCGGCGTAGCGGCTTTGATCGAGAATGCCTCGGCCCGCGCCCAACAGAATCATGCCTGGCACATAGATAAACAGATTTGCGGTGACAACGCCGATGGCACCACACAAGGCACCCATGGCACCCATCAACCCGCCCAGCACCAAACCCACCCGTCGGCCGCGCCGTTGGATGAATGGACCTAATCGGTAGTTGGCAAAGGCCGAGCCCACCAGAACCAACGTCAGGGGCACGCCGGCCAGCGCCTTCTGACCAGTCAGCTCGATAAAGGCAAATGTATTGATCGAGGCGGTGGTGCTATAAGCTGCGGCCGAGAGGGCCTGGGCGAGAAAAAGCGCCAGGGTGACGCGTAAGACGACCTGCTGGTGCGATTGAGGCGGTGAGCTGCTAGAGATGCGGGCCATGTTCTTCCAGGTGTTCCTTTGTTGTGATGGCCCAACGGGCCTTGGCATATTTTGGCACACCTGCGTGCTGCCAGTTAAATACCCGGATGGGGTGATCGCTTTTGTGAAGCAGCCAAAAATATAAATCCTGGGCGATGTTTGTGGGCAGCGGTGTGCACTCGTCGGTCAATGACACCTGCGGCTTCAGGAAGATCCACAACTCGTCGGCGGCATTGACCAGCGAGCAACGGCTGGCCGTGTAGGCCGAATGATAATCCTGCTGCGATTCCTGGCCAAACGCCATGTCCAGCACAAAGTGTTCCATCAGCGTGTCCGGATGCAGCGGCACGTAGCCGGTTTGGTAGGCGGTGCGACGGGCCCAATCGGTGTGCTTGTAGTCGGTGACATCCTGCGAGAGAAACACCAGTGGGCGGACGCCATGGTTGCGCACCGACGTGAGCAGGTTGCGCTGGATATCGGCGGTCATCTGCGGGTCGAGGTGCTCGACCTGGCTGACGAGGGGCCGGCCGCGCTCCAGCGCCGCTGTGAGCGTTTGAGCGCGATGTTCCGGACTAAGCTGATCACCATATTTGCCTGTGGCGGCCAGTTGAATCCACGGGAAGAAGCGCACGGATTGGCCGGCCCTGGCCTCCTGCCAGGTGATCAATTCGGCGAGCACACCCTCAGGCAGGCTGTGAATCTCATCGGTGACATCAAAGTGCCAGAATTCCTGGCAGCATAGCTCCAGGCTGATGCAATCGCGCATGATCTCGATCTTGCTGCCCTGGTGCGACGTGTTGAGCAGATACGAGCCGAGCGCGGCTTCAGGATTGATAGGTACGTAGCCGAGCGTGAGCGCGACGTAGCACATCCAGTGCAGGTAGCGCATTTGATCCCCGTCGAACGAGGTGTAGACCAGTGGCCGCAGTGTCAGCGGCTGCTCGTGAAAGAGGCTTTGAAAATAACTTAGCTGGGATTGGGTGAGGCGACGCCGGAGTTGTTGCAGCGTTTGAATCGTGTTGGTATTATGAATATTGCTGGCGTTGCCATCAGAGTTCAAAATATCTGATGACATATGCTGCTAGTCTACAGGATGGTTGCATTCGCACAACAAGAATGCACAATTGACGCATATTCCGCGTATGAGGCAATATCTAACAAGCGATCTGAACCGTGTTCGGTAAATTAGAAAAAGCAAAACGCAGCCATCTTATGATGGCTGCGTTTTGAATAAGCTTGCGCAGTTCTTCGCGCACTGTGCACGGTGCTTCGCAAACGTGCGTTCAACTATTTGAGGGTCAACAGGTAGGACACCAATGCAGTGAAATCGGCTGCGGGGATGCTCTGTTCGTAAGTCTGGGGCATGATACCGGCCGCGCAAGCCCCCTGCGGGCATTGCGGCTCAATGTAGGCATTCGGGTGATAAATGGATTGGACGATGTATTCCTCAGCCGTGGTTGCTGCGGGCTGATCCTTCACATTCGCCTTGTATTGTTCGTCAGTAACTTTGCCTTCGGCAATCGTAGCAATGTTGGTCATGTTCGGGCCCACTGCGCCGTTCATCACACCCCGAATGGCGTGGCAGGCATTGCATCCCAACGACACCACCAACTCTTTGCCCTTCTCCTGTTCCGCGCTCAGCGGCACTGCAGTAGGCCGGGGTGTGCCACCTGTGCCTGGCTCCGGCGGCAGGATCACATCGTCGCTCTCGTAGGGCGCCAACGCCCAGTTGGCCACATAGTTGGACACGTTGTTGACTTCGTCTTCGCGCAGGTTGCCGCCATAAGCCTGGCTAAAGGTCGGGTGTATGGTCTCCCAATCGGCCGCGCTTTTGATGGGAATTCCTGCCGCGACGACGCCGCGAATATAGTTCACCAGGCTGCCGGTCCAACCCAATTGAGTTAGACGCGTGCTCTTGGTCACTTCCTTGCTGCCGAGCACATTGTTAGCAGCGATGGTCTCCTCGGACTTGCCGACAAAGGAGATGTGGCTGAGGGTGGGGCCGTTGGCCTCGATGCCCTTGCCATCCAGGCCGTGGCAGCGCGCGCACTGCTCGGCATAGGTCCTGGCCCCCGCTTCGATGGAGCGCGCCTTGAAGTTGATGTCGCGCTCGCCCAGCGCACCAATGTCAGAAATGCCGACGATGGTGCACACGCTGAGCATGGCCAGAAAGCCAACCAGGCCGGCGAGAATTCTCACCGTGAAGCTGGGCCGATACGTAATGATCTTTTTGAAGAGATTCATGAAAGTCCGGTATCACTTAGGCGCGAAACGACGGCAAACAAGAACTTGCACATCGTTTCACGCCAAAATAAGGCTGGCTAAGAATTACTCAGCGTGACCCGCATCCTTGTGCACCCATGCGCCTTTGGTGAATTGCTTTGCGGTGCCTTCGGCATCGGTGTAGTTGATCGTCAGCAGAACCGACTTCAGGTTGTCCTGCAATTGAGTGACCGCCAGGGTTGCCGTGGCATCGTTGGAGAGCTTTTTGGCAGGGTCGCTCAGCTGCATTTTCTTGATCATCTCATCGCGAAGTTCGTGAACGACGGTGTTCAACTCGGGGGCATCCGGCACATTCAGGTCCTCTACAACCTCGTGTGTGCCGACCACCAGTTGATCGTAGGGAATGGCTTTGATGATGCTCTCACCTTCGTCAGGAATGAAATCCTGCGCGACTTCGGTGGCAGGATCGCCCCGCACATCACCGAAACCAGTCACCGGCACGCCCTGTGGCCGGCCGCCCAACGTTAGATACAGGATCAACAACTCGAATAGCACGCCCAGCGTAATCGCCACCTTGCGATCCGCGTAGCGCCGGCTTGGGTTTGGATCGATGTAAGGAACAACGACCAGCAACAGAATGACCAGCGGCGGGATCACAATCCCCCAGAGCGTCTTGGGCGTCAGACCCAGCACATTGGCAAAGAAGCCATCGATCGAGGCCGTAATGCCCCAGTCAGAGGGGAAGAACGGGAAGATGTGCGGGATCTTGATGAGACCCTGCAGCCAGTAGAAGTACCACGGCGCAACGGTGTGCTGCGGTGTGACCAACGGGTTGGCGTGGTTCTCCAGCGGCGCACCGGCATACCAGGTCACTGTGCTGATGGCGAGAATGGCGTAGGCGACAGCCACATACATCAACTCGTTGGTCAGAATGTCGGGCATGAAGTTGACGCGCTTGTCCGGGGTCACCTTGCGCGCGGTGTCCTCACCCACGGCTTCCATCTCGGGTGGCAGACTGATGCCGAAACGCACCACTTTGTAGTAGTGCACGGCCACGAACACCACGCCGATCAGCGGGAACAGCAGCACGTGCAGGAGATAGAAGCGCAGCAAACCGCCAGCGCCAATTTCAGGTGCACCGCGCAACAGCACGTTGATGGTGGGGCCGGCCAACGGCGCTGCATCCGCCATCGAGGTGCCGATCGTGACTGCCCAGAATGCCAATTGATCCCACGGCAATAAGTAGCCGGAGAACGATAAGAACATGGTGATGATCAGCAGGAGAACGCCGGTGAACCAGGTGAATTGCCTTGGTTTTTTATAGCTCGCCGTCACGAACGTCCGCCACATATGTAATGTGACGATAACGACCATGGCCTCGGCGCCCAGGCGATGCAAATCGCGCATGAACTTGCCGAACGGCACGTTGGTCATGATATCGATCATGTTCGGGTACGCCGCCCCTGGGGACGGGGTGTAGAAAATCATCAGGAAAATGCCGGTGATGATTTCGAGCACAAATATCCAGGCCGAGAGAAACCCAAGCCGGAAGGTTGGGTAGAGCGTGGTCACCGCCTCGTGATAAAACGACGGGCGGATGTGGAACCAGAAGCCCTCGGTGTGCGGTTTGACGCGAGTGTTAGGCCGGGGGGCCGGATCACCACGCAGCACGCCGCGCACATCATTCCACGACAGACCCGATGTAAAACGGGTAAAGCCATCATCTAAACGCTGAGCCAGCGTGGCTTTCAGGCCGGTTGTTTTTAGTTGTTGAACAAGTTTTTGCCCGACAATCGCCATAAATCAACTCCTCGTAGTCTTCAATACCTTCACGACACCATCACAACTGTAACTTAGATGAGCACCTTGATTACAAGTGCGATTTGCCAGTCACTTTCTTGCCGGTGTCCACCAGAATGGTTGCGGCATTGGCTGGCAGTACGATCGGCTGCCCATCCGCAGACTCGGCGATCGTCGCTCCACTTGCATCCTGCACCTGCATCACGAAACGATCCAGGCTGCGCGGTGCGGGGCCGGCGATCCAATCTCCGTTGATGTGGAACTGCGAACCATGGCACGGGCAGGCAAAGATATTGGATGCGTCACTCCACGGATAGATGCAACCCAGATGGGTGCAAACCTTATACAAGGCGTTGATGCCCTGCTCGGTGTTCACGATCCAGAACTTGCCGGCATTGTTGGCGATAGGCACCTTTTGAGTGGCTGCGTCAATGAATTGCTGGACGCCGACGGGAATGATGCCGCCGAATTCGCCCAGCCGCGCGCGAGGCAGGGCAAAGAAGAAGCTGAGGCCGCCAAATTGGACCAGGAACAACGCCATCGATGCGCCCCACACGTAGTTCAAAAACTCACGGCGGGTCACGGTTGATTCTGTGCCGGTTGTTATGGCGGGTGCAGCCGCAGCAGATCCAGACACGGTGGTTGCGGGCTTGGGTGCAGCCGCTGTTCCGGCCGATGCCGGTGTTTTAGGCGGTCGCGGCACCTGGCCCAGCGGATTGTCTGCATTTGAAATATTTGGAACAACCGGAGGCGGCGCTTTGGGTGGCCCGCCGGCAGCGGGGGGAGCCGGTGTCTTAGGCGGTCCACCAGCAGCGGGTGGCGGCGGTGTGCGCGGAGGCCCACCGGCCATCGGAGGTGCCGGTGCCTTGGGAGGACCACCCGCAGCGGGCGCACTGGCTCCTGGAGGAGGTGGCGCTTTCGGAGGCCCACCTGCGCCGGGGGGGGGTGGTGCTTTGGGAGGGCCGCCCGCGCCAGGTGGTGGCGGTGATTTTGGCGGGAGGCCAGACGTCGCCTTAGGGGCGTCCGCGTTTTTGTTCTCGGTCGGTTCCGATTGATTTGGCGTGGTTTCGGCCATGCTTACTCCTAACAGATATAGCGATTGCTACAGTTCTTGAGACGATCTAGTGATGATGTCTATATCGCGATGTCTGCATCGCGATGCCTATACTGCAACGATTACAACAAAATAACCTTGGCAAAACTGCCAAAAAAGCTCAAATTGTGGCGTTGCGAATATAACATGCGATGCGTTATGCGGCAATGATCCTTCGCGTTTGTGTCATGTGACTTTCCGCGTGATGGCTTGAATCATTGGATGGTTGGTTGAGTTTGGCTGGTGATTAGAGCCACGGCACCCAGAAATTTCGCTTTAACGCACCACCAAAAACTGAAAATAGACCAGCACGATGATGCCGGCGATGATGCGATACCATGCAAACGGCACCAGATTTTTGCGCGCCACGTAGCTCAGAAAGAATTTGATCACGACGAGCGCGACCACAAACGAGACAATCAACCCGATGATAATGGCTGGCACTACGGCTCCGGTGATCAAATCCAGGCTGCGCACCAGATCGAATGCGCCGGCTGCCAGCAGGGTTGGAATGCTGAGGTAGAACGAGAATCGCAGTGCGGTGGGGCGGTCAAGCCCCATCAGCAAGCCGCCGACCAGGGTGGACGCCGAGCGCGACATGCCCGACCACAGTGCCGCGATCTGGGCAATGCCGATTCCCAGCGCCTGTCGTGAGGTCACGGTTTCCAGGTTTTGGGTGGTTTGTCGGTTGGCGCGCTGTTGTATCAGGTTCTCGACCACCAGAATGATGATGCCGCCGACGATCATGGCAATGGCGACGCTGATGGGGTTGAACAGTGCTGAAAGCTGTTTGCGAAACACGAAGCCGATGGCGGCCGCGGGAATGAACGCGATCAGAATATTGAGCAGCAGCCAGCGCGCGGCTTTGTCGCCCTGCGCAGCCCGGCGCAGTTGGGTGACGAGATCGCGGGCAAAGAACACGATGACAGCCAGAATCGCGCCGATCTGGATGACGACCTCGAAGACTTCGGCCAGCTCCTTGCTGCCGATGGCGGCATCGAAGTTCAGCAATTGGCCTACGATGATGAGGTGGCCGGTGGACGAAATGGGCAGGAATTCGGTGAGGCCTTCCACGATGCCCATGATGATGGCCTTGAGGAGTAGATCAAAATCCATGTTGGGCCGCATTGTCCCAGATGCATCGAGATCGTAAGAACGCTTTTGCTGTTTGGCCGGCTACCCTGACCCTGTTAGGTGCCGAACAATCTGGAGATTCATGTTCCTGCTAAAGTTCGGCCCAGCATGGCTGCTCAAAAATCTTCCGGCCTAAGACGGGCTCGCCTCGGTGTGGATGTGGGTCTGACAAACACCGATCTCGTTTTGCTCGCGCCTGAGGCTGAACCACGGCACTTCACCCTGCCCAGTCTTGGCCGCATGGGCATGGACGAATTGGCCCACATTTTGGATCAACTGGATTTGCGCGCCGGGCAGTTCGAGTCCATTCACATCACCGGCGGCCAAACCAAAACATTGCCAGATGCGCTGGCCGGCACGCCGCTCATCAAAGTGGGCGAGATGGAGGCGATTGGCCGAGGTGGGTTGTATCTGGCGCAGCACGAGGCGGCGCTGGTGGTGAGCGCCGGCTCTGGCACGGCCATGGTGTCGGCGCGCATGCCCAACGGCCCGGCCTCATTGGTCGCGCAACATGTGACGGGCACGGCTGTTGGCGGTGGCACGCTGCAAGGGCTGGCCGGGTTGTTGCTCGGCACCACCGATGCACTTGCGATAAATGCGCTGGCGGAGCAAGGCAATGCCAACGGCGTCGATCTCACCCTGCTCGAAGCGACCGGTGGCGCAATTGGGCATTTGCCGGCCGATGCCAACGCGGTGAACTTTGGCAAGGTGGCGCGCATGGGCCCAGATTGGCATGCCAGACGCGAGGACATCGCCTCAGGGTTGGTGCGGCTGGTGAGCCAGGTGATTGCCGTGATCGCGATCAACGCCGCCAAAGCAGAGCAGTTGCCGCACATTGTGGTGATCGGACATCTGGCCGATTTGACGAGCGTGCGCAAGGTGCTGGCCGCGGTGGCCGGTTACTACGATGCCAAAATTGTGGTGCCGGTCAATCCCGGCTATGGCACGGCCATGGGCGCGGTATTGAGCGGCCTCGATATCGATCCAGCACGATCAAGTTTACGATGACGTTTAAATTTGAAGAGGCGTATGCCGTCATCAAACGCATTCCCAAAGGCATGGTGATGAGCTATGCCGGCGTGGCGCGCCAGTGTGGCCGGCCGGGTGCGCAACGTGTGGTCGGCTATGCACTGAGGGCGTTGCAGACTGGGAGCACAGTGCCGTGGTGGCGGGTGATCAATTCGCAGGGCCGCATCAGCAACAGCAGCAGCCCTGATGCGCCGGAGCGCCAGCGCGAACTGCTAGTGGCCGAGGGTGTGGTGGTGAGCGAGGACTATCGCATTCATCTGCGGCTGTATGACGCTGAAGACATTGTGTATGCCAAGTTGCGCCGCAGCCGGGCAAGAGAGCTGGGAGCGTAGAGCGTTGAGCAAAGACTAATTTTCAGGCACGAAGTTGTGGTAGACATGGGCCTCGCAGGGGATGCGGCCGGCGCGATTGCATTGGGTGAGCATGGGCCAGCCCTGGGCCACCGCAGCGTTGAGCATGGGCAGGGTAAACGTGCCGGGCACATCTTCAGACACCTCATGGCACGAGGCGCAGGTGTTATCGACGCGGGTGGCGAAATTGGGTTGCGTGGGGTTGAAGGCACCATAGCTGAAATTGCCGTCGGCCTGCATGTGTTTGGTGAAGCCAGTGGATTCAGTGTCTGTCAGCCAGGTTTGCATGACGATGAGCGTGTTGGTCGGCATCGGTTGGCCGGGCTGCCAATGCCGCAATGTAGCTTCGTCGATGAGCATGTGCCGGGTGCTGCCATCGACGCGAGTAACGGTGGCGTAGTGCCGGAAGGCCGTGTCGTTGATGACCTGGCGGGGGAGCTGCTGCCAGCGCAGTGGAGAAGTCGCACATGCGGCCAGTGCCGCCAGTATGACCAGGGCAAAGCTACAAAGGCTATTGCCGATTCGGCCTGTCTTGATCGGGAATCGATTTCGCCACAGCGCTGACATGGTTTTAGCCGGTGTGCATCATGCTCATTCACGGATGCGTTTGCGTTGAAAAGTGAATGTGGGTGAACAGCTCAGGCACGTGCGAGTCCCAAACGCCGTGCGGGCTCCACACCCAGCCGCTGGAGTCCTGGGCCGGCGGCGCCTCCTTGTATTGGTTGAAGCGGGAGAAGTCCATGCGCCACACGTCCTGATCCTTCGGCGGCAGTGCGCGCTGGTCCGGCATCGCCAGCCACCTCATGCCCGCCCACGGCAAGGCCAGTTCCACAGTCCACCCTCGATCTCGGTCGATATGCTGGTTCAAGGTGCCATTGAGTTGGACTGCGTGCTTTAGGCCAGGAAAATCCCAATTCGAATAGCCAATGCGCTTGCCGCGCGGGTGCGGCCGAAAGCCGACGCCGTCGAAGACATCCACGCCCGGCACGTTTCGCGCAAACTCGGGAATCTGGCTGTAGCCTGCCCGCTCGTATGCCTCTTCCCACACGTAGAAGACTTCGTAAATCGTTCCCAATGCATTGATTTCAAACTCGTAATAGGCATCCGGCCCGGCAATAAAGAGTTCGACGTCGTTGTTTTCATAGATCGGCGAATCGCGCTCGGTCAGGGTGGCTTCGAGGAACGGCTCTTCGATCCAATAGCCGACATACAAGGCGTCGTCATCCCACAACACGGCGGCATGCGTGTCGTGGATGGTGCGGCCGCCGCTGATCAAATCCGAGAAGCGCGGCGACTTGGGCGCTTGCTGCCAGCAGGCTTTGTCGAGGTTGCCGTCGATGTGAATGGGAGTGTTTATCCGATGGGCCGTGTAATGGGCGATGCGATCCTGCGGCCATGGGAATGGCCAGTGTTCATGAGATTGAGGTTGCATAGTGGCTTATTTTGGCTCATTGTCGGCTGTTGTGGTGTTGTGGCTGGACTGAAAAGTGCTTGCCTGATTATTAAAGTTGATCGGGACTGTGAAGGTTATCCGGCAAAGTCTCGGCTTCATTTCTACGTATTTCCGACGATTGACCTGATCACTGGTTCGGGTATACTTCGCGCCCACCAATTAGTTTGGTGAATATAGTTGCTGCCTTAGCTCAATCGGTAGAGCAATCGCTTCGTAAGCGATAGGTTTCGAGTTCAACTCTCGAAGGCAGCTTGATAAACGACGACTTTTAAGTCGTCGTTTCTATTTTTCCACGGCCAGCTTCTGTGGCAATTCCACCGCATTATTCATGGCGCGCTGGGCGGTGTTCACGAAGGCGCGCTCGTTGGTGAACTCGCTGTAGAGGCCGACAAGGACTAGATAGTCGCCGGGAGCGGCATTGGCATCGACCGTGAACGAATGCGTGTCGCGCAGCACCACGCCAGGCCGCCAGCAGGTCGTGGGCAACGCCCAGTTTAGTGGCTTGCCGTCGGCATTGCCGATGCGGGTTTCATCCGCCAGCGTCGGAGCCACGTGCGTAAAGATTTTGTAGGAGTGCGAAAGGGGCTCGGTGCTGTCCAATTTCCAGTAATAGGTGATATCGGCAGTGTCGCCGGGCTTTAAGGTTGGTTTTAAGGTATAGCCGAGCAGTTCAATCTCGCCGTCGCGCTCGAAGCGAATGTTCGTGGGGACGAGATCGGTTGGCAGTGTTGCACTCGGCACCACCAGCGGTTCGGTGCCGTAGCTGATGACGCGCAGGAGTGCAATGTGGGTGAATAACTGGAGGATGGTCACCCCGATCACGACAGTTCGTATAGGCATAGATTGGGTGGACAGATAGCTGGCGGCGAGAGCAACGGCGAGCGGCGCGAAGTACATCAGCAATCGGCCGGTCTCATCATGTGCAAGGCGCGTGATCGACAGGATCGCGATGGGCACGATGAAGGCCGCGGCCAGCGCGGGCTGTTTGCGCCACATGGTGAGCACGGCAATGGCCACCAGCGGCAGGCCGATGAAGTTGAAGATATCCAGCGCGCTGAAAAGCGCCCACGGCCAGTAGGGTCGGTCGAGGGTGAAGTGTTGGTTCATGCTGGCGCGATAGGTGCCGATGGGATCGTAGCCAAAGCCGATCACCAATACGGCCCAAAACAGCACGAAACCGGCAGCCATCCCCACCAATTGCAGGCTCCACTGAACCAGTTCGTACCGTTGCGGCAACACGTTGCTGGCGCGGTGTTGCCACATTCGCACCGCAAGGTAGAGGCCGATGATCGCGAACATCGGCGCATTGGCGACGGTGCAGAACAGACCCAGTGCCAGCAGCAGGCCAATCAAAAGTGCCGGGACAAACCTGGGTTTTCCGGGGTGTTGTAGCCGCTGAACCAGCAGCTCGCACAGCCACAAACCCGTGATGACGATGAGCGGATAGGCGCGGTTGAACCGCGACACCCACATCAGCACACAGGCCGTTGCAAGATAAAGCCATGCGGCCAGCAAGGCTGCGCGCTGGCCGGCCCAGCGTTTGGTAAAGCTATACAGCGGGAAGATCACGACCGTGGCGAGCACAATTTCAATCAGGCCGCCAATCAGGCCGCCAACGATTTGCCCATCGCTCAGCGGGGTTGGAAGTTCATCGAAGCAGGCCAATGGGCGCAGGGTGGGTCCCAGGCTTGCGCTCAACGGCCCCAACACTTCGGCAACGCGTGTGCTGAACCAGAAGACCAGCGGCAATGCCGGTGGATTGAAGCGTGGGT
>Ga0105048_10002612_pt1 | contig 29274 bp, 21 predicted proteins | sample MAT05_FD_78382 | JGI IMG/M metagenome (GOLD analysis project Ga0105048, IMG submission 78382) | Freshwater microbial communities from Lake Fryxell liftoff mats and glacier meltwater in Antarctica - MAT-05 | ecosystem: Environmental > Aquatic > Freshwater > Ice > Liftoff microbial mat | place... | reverse complement strand
TGTACAGCCCGGTGAGGACCATCCGCGCCACCCAGAGCGTGATGATGTCGCGGCTCGTGCAGAGTACGCTCGTCGGGTAGTCGTACTTCACCTCCGGCGTCGCCTCCGGCCACCCGAGCGTACTCTGCGGCCACAACGCAGAGCTGAACCACGTGTCGAGAACGTCTTCGTCTTGCGCAATCGGCGACTCATGCTGCCGGTCAACCAAGTCAATAATCTCAGCGCGAAAGTTCCCTGTCGCTTGGTCAGGTAGAAATGGAGGCCCTTCGGTCGTGTATTCCTCGGGCGATCGCATCCTGGATTTACGACACATCAGGCTGAGTTGATCCAGGGTCTGGCCGAGTTCAGGGACTGGCGAACACACGTGCAGTGTGAACTCTGCTGCCTCTGAGATTGTAAATACTTCTTCAGAGAATCCACAGTGCTTGAGGAATGCTGTTAGTGCATCCCTTGTCCGGCACACCCTGAGCTTCCATTCCTGAGTGATGTCACCAGACGTGACATTCTCTCGATCCACATGCACAGACCACACCGGGATGCGGTGCCCCCACCACAGCTGGCGCGAGATGCACCAGTCGCGCTTCTCGCCGAGCCAGTCGAGGTAGGTCTTGGCGTAGCGCTCGGGGAAGAACTTCACGCGCTCGTTCGACACCGCGTCCATCGCCATCTGCGCGAGGCCGGGCTTGCCGTCGTCGCGGTCGGCCATTTTCACGAACCACTGGTCCGACAGGTACGGCTCGATCGGCGTCTTGCTGCGGTCGCTATACTTGAGCGGGATGATGCGGTCTTCTTTGCCCTCATACGCGCCGAGTTCCTCCATCGCCTTGACGACGGCGTCGCGGGCCTTGTAGCGGTCCAGCCCGGCGAACGCGCCGCCTTCGGAGTTGATCGTGCCGTCAGGGTTGAGGATGTTGATTAGCCCGATCTCGGGGTGGCGCTGGTAGCAGGCGTAGTCGTTCGGGTCGTGGGCCGGCGTCACCTTCACGCAGCCGGTGCCGAGTTCCGGGTCGGCGAGCAGGCCGTCGGCGATGATCGGGATTTCGCGGCCGTTGAGCGGGATCGTCACCGTCTTGCCGACGAGTGCCGCATACCGCTCGTCGGACGGGTGGACGCATACGGCGGTATCGCCGAGCATCGTTTCGGGCCGCGTCGTGCTGAACCGGATGAATGTGTCGGGCAGCCCCTTCACCGGGTACTTGAAGGTCCAGAACCCGCCCTTCGTGTCCTCGGTGTACGTCTCGTCGTCGGCCACCGACGTTTGCAGGTGGGCGTCCCAGTTCACGAGGCGCTTGCCGCGATAGATGTACCCGTCGCGGAACATGCGGAAGAAGGTTTCGCGCACCGCCTTCGCGCACATGGGGTCGAGGGTGAAGCGCGTGCGCTGCCAGTCGCAGCTCGCCCCGATCTCGCGGAGCTGGCCGAGGATGCGGGCCTCGTACTTCTCCTTCCACGCCCAGATGCGCTTCACCAATTCGTCGCGGCCGATCTGGTGCCGGGTCAACTTCTCCTGGTTGAAGATGAGCCGCTCGACGACTGCCTGGGTCGCGATCCCCGCGTGATCGGTGCCGGGCATCCACAGCGCGTTGTACCCCTGCATCCGCCGCCAGCGCACGAGCACGTCTTGCAGCGTGTTGTTGAGGGCGTGCCCCATGTGGAGCGCCCCGGTCACGTTCGGCGGCGGGATGACGACGGTGAACGGCCCCTTCGGGAAGCGCGTGCGGTCCGGGTCCGGCTCGCTGTGGAAGTAGCCGCGCGCCTCCCAGAACGCGAGCCACTTCTGCTGGGCGTCCTTGGGTTCGTAGGCCTTCGCCAGTTCGGTCGCCATCGCGCTACCCTTTCGCTCACCCGGCCTGTGCGGCGGCCCGGAGTGGTTCGATGTTGTTGATGTGCATCAGACCGACCGTGACGTGCTTCTCGTACACCCACGGGTCGGCCGCACTCGGGAAGCCGATCAGCACCGACTGCCGACCGGGCCACATCTGGCTCGGCTGGTGAATCTCGTAAACCGTCCCGTTCGAGAGAGTGACTTTGAACGGGGCGAACGGTATCGCCTTGAGCCAGTCGAGCAGGTCTTCGAGCGGCATCGTTACTTTCCCTCTTCCGCGTCCTTGAACAGTTTGTACTCGATCGAGTCGGCGAGTGCGAGCCAGCTGGCCTCGACCACGTTCTCGCTCACCCCGACGGTGCCCCAGATGTCGGTCCCGTCGCGCGACTCGATCACCACGCGGACGCGGGCGGCGGTGCCCTCCTTCGGGTTCACGACGCGGACCTTGTAGTCCACGAGTTGCAGGTCTTCGAGCTTCGGGAACGCCCCGAGCAGCGCCTTCCGCAGTGCGCCGTCGAGGGCGTTCACCGGGCCGTCGCCGCCGCTCGCGGTGTGCATCAGGGTGCCGCCCACCCGCACCTTCACCGTGGCTTCGGTGGTCGGGGTGCCGTCCAGGTCGGCCTCGATGTTCACCCGGTAGGCTAGCCGCTCGAACCAGGGGGTGTACAGCCCCGCCGCCTTCTTGACGAGCAGGTCGAACGACGCCTCCGCCGCCTCGAACTCGTACCCGGTGTTCTCCAGGTCTTGCACCTGGGTCAGGATGCGCCCCATCAACGCCTTGTCGTGCGTGATCTGGTACTTCGTCGTCTTCGCCAGGATGGTGGAATGCCCCGACAGTTCCGACACCAGGATGCGGCGCTCGTTCCCGACCGCGTCCGGGGTGATGTGTTCGTAGGTCGCCGGGTCTTTGGCGACGGCGTGGGTGTGCATCCCGCCCTTGTGCGCGAACGCGCTCGTGCCGACGAACGGCTGCCCCGAGCGGAAGTTCATGTTGGCGATCTCGTACACGTACCGCGACGCCTCGGTGAGCCGCGCGAGGCTGCCGGGGAGCAGCACGTCGTACCCGTACTTCAGCGCGAGGTTGGCGATCATGCTGACGAGATCGACGTTCCCGCACCGCTCGCCGATGCCGTTCATCGTCCCTTGCACCTGTGTTGCCCCGACCCGCACCGCCGCGAGCGAGTTGGCGACCGCCAGCTCGCAGTCGTTGTGGCAGTGGATGCCGATCTCGCACGCCACCGCCCGCCGCGCGGCGGCCACGACCTCGGCGACGCGCTCGGGCATCGTCCCGCCGTTCGTGTCGCACAGGATGACGGTCGCGGCCCCGGCGTCGGCCGCGGCGCGGAGGGTCGTCAGCGCGTACTCCGGGTTCGCGCGGTAGCCGTCGAAGAAGTGTTCCGCGTCGTAAAACACCTCGCGGCCCTGCGACTTACAATACGCGACCGAGTCGGCGATCATCCGCACGTTCTCGTCGAGCGTCGTGCCCAGCACGTCCGTGACGTGGAAGTCCCACGTCTTGCCGACGATGGTGACGACCGGGGTGCGGGCGTCGAGCAGGGCCTTGAGACAGGTGTCGGTTTCCGGCGGGCTGTTCTTGCGGCGCGTCATGCCGAACGCGACCACTTTCGCGTGCTTGAGCGGCAGGTCGCGGACGGCCTGGAAGTACTCGAAGTCTTTCGGGTTCGAGAGCGGGTAGCCGCCCTCGACGTAGTCCACGCCGAGGTCGTCGAGCTTGCGGGTGAGCAGGAGTTTGTCCTGCAGGGAGAAGTTCACCCCTTCGCCCTGGCTGCCGTCCCGCAGGGTGGTGTCGTAGATCGAAACGCGGGTCATGTCGGGTAGTCCGGTTGGTCGTGTCGGAAACGAAAAAACCCCGAAGCGGGTTGCTCCGGGGCCGGTGCGTGTGTCGTTCGCGTCGCGCTCGTGAGAGCGGCCCCGTTCACCTCTGGTTGCCGACGCTCCCGGCGGCGCGCACTCCCTGCGCCGCGGTAATGGCGATGGCGACAGCCCGAGTGGTCTTCAGGAACGACACGGTTGAATCCGACTTCGTTTCGATTGCCGACGTGGAAAATGTATCGGGCGGCTCGCGGGAAGTCAACCGCCGCGGTCAGCCGAAGACCTCGTCCACCGGCAACCGCCATCCGGGCAGGGCGGGTTCGGCGTCGGCCGCGTCCCCGCGGCTAAATACGACGGGCACGGACGGGTCGGACGGCTCGTACTTGGCGATCGTTTCGGTGCGATAATCGACATCCCAAACCACGACGGTGCCGGCGGAAAAATAGTCCGCGCGTTTCTGTTCGTATTCTCGATCCTTCGCCGGCCCGAGGTCGTGTTCGCTGCGGACCTCGACGGCGAACGTCGGGGGGCCGTCGATGAACCCCGCGTCGTCGTGAGGGGACGGGCCGATGTAGTACGACACGTCCGGGGAGAACGACCCGCGCCCGTTCCCTAGCGGAGGGATAATAGCGTACCCGACGTTGTCCCCGACCGCCTCCCCGAGCTTAGTCCGCGTTTCGTGGTCGTCGAGGCTGCGAAGGATTCGCTTCGCGATCCGCCCCGGAATGCGCCCCGTCGGCATGTGATGAACGATCCTTCCGGCCACCAATTCCGCCTTCCCCGGAATGTTCCGCAAGTCGTCGAGGGAGGCCGGGGTGGGGGTGACGGTAATCATGTTGTTTTACTCTCGTGCCGGCTCGTCCGGCATGTTGCGTTGTGCGGACTGTCAGCCGAAGACCTCGTCCACCGGCAACCGCCATCCGGGCAGGGCGGGTTCGGCGTCGGCCGCGTCCCCGCGACGAAACACGACCGGGGCGGCCGGGTTGGAAGATTTGTAAGCCGTGATCGTTTCGGCGACCGTGTCTACATCCCAAACGACCTGAGTCCCCGCCGCGAAGTAGTCGGCACGTTTGGTCGCCATGTCGCGTTCGGCTTTCGGACCGTAGTCGTTCTCACTCCGGACCTCGACGGCGAAATCCGGCGCGCCTTCCACGAATCGGAGTTTTTTCGCCGACGGCTTCCCGGTGAAGTACGCCGCATCGGGGCAGAACGACTGACGGCCGTTCGGTAGTGGGGAGGCGAGGGCGAACCCGGTCCCGTCCGCATACGCCTTACCGCGACCGACTAGATTCGCGTAGTCTCGAACGCGAACCACGATCTCAAGTGCGACCGTACTCGGGGCGTCTCCGCTCGGCATTATGGTGACGATCCTCCCCCCTATCAACTCGGCCTTCCCCTCGACTTTCAACAGGTCGAGTAGCGTGGCCGGGTTGGAAACGATCGTAGACATATTCACTCCTCATTGCCCGGCTACATTATCGTTCATCTCCACTCACGCCGTCAACGGCGGCGTGCTGACGGCGTGCCGCTGGCCCCACCGGGCGTCGTCGCGGGCGGGGAAGTCGCTGCGGAAGTGCGTGCCCCGCGATTCGTCGCGGCGCAGGGCGGCGTCGATCATCAGGCGGGCGACGGTGAGGAGGTTCTGCAACTCCCACCCGGCCTTCCCTTGGAACTCGCGGCCCAGGGCGTACCGGCACCAGAAGCCCACGTCCTGCTTCGCCTCCAGCAACCGACCCTGCTTGCGGACGATTCCCATGTTGCGGACCATCAGCGCCCGGAGCGAGTTCGTCAGGTCGGTCACGTCGAGGCGGTCGCCGGCGTCGTCGGCCGGGATGTCGTAGCGCAGCGGGTGGGCGGCGAGCGTTCGCGCGTCGCCCCGCACGGCCGCGGCCGCCCCCCGGCCGCACGCCGCACCGAACACCAACCCCTCGATCAGGCTGTTCGACGCCAGCCGGTTCGCCCCGTGCAACCCGCTCGACGTGACCTCGCCGGCCGCCCACAACCCCGGCAGGGTGGTGCGGCCGGCGGCGTCCGTCGTCACCCCGCCCATCATGTAATGGGCACCCGGGCGGACCGGGATGCGGTCGGTCGTGATGTCGAGGCCGAACCCGCGGCAGACGCGGTTGATGCCGGGGAAGCGGGTCCGCACCATGACCGGGTCGAGGTGCGCCAGGTCGAGATAGACGTTCGGGTGCTGGGTCCGCTCCATCGTCCGGAAGATCGCCCGGGCGACCACGTCGCGCGGGGCGAGTTCGAGCCGCGGGTCGTCGCCCAGCATGAAGCGCTCGCCGTGTACGTCGCGGAGGTACGCCCCCTCGCCGCGCACCGCCTCGCTGACCAGGTATCGTGCCGACCCGGCGACGTACAGGACCGTCGGGTGGAACTGCATGAACTCCATGTCGCGGAGTTCGGCCCCGGCCCGGTACGCGGCCGCCATCCCGTCGCCGGTCGCCACGGGCGGGTTCGTCGTCTCGCGGTACACCATCCCGCACCCGCCGGCCGCGAGGACGACCTGCTTGGCCCAGATCAGTAACTTCCCGAGCGTCGGGTGCCAGACGACGGCCCCGGCGCACGCCCCGGCGTGGGTGAGCAGGTCGATGGTGAAGGTGTCGTCCCAGAGGGTGACGTTCGGGGCGGTGCGGGCGGCGGCGATGACCGCCCGCATGACCTCGAACCCGGTCGCGTCGCCGAGGGCGTGGACGATCCGCCGGTGGCTGTGCCCGCCCTCGCGGGTGAGGGCGAGGGTGCCGTTCTCCTGGTCGAACTGCGTCCCCCACCGGACGAGTTGGTCGATCTCGGCCGGGGCCTCGCGGACGACGAGTTCGACGACCGCCCGGTCGCACAGGCCGTCGCCGGCGACGAGCGTGTCCTCGACGTGGTTGTCGAAGGTGTCTTCCGGCGCGAGGACGCCGGCGATCCCGCCCTGGGCGTAGGAACTGTTGCTCTCGGTGATGCGGTCCTTCGTGACGACCAGCACGTTCAAGTCGGGGGGAACTTCGAGGGCCGCCCGCAGACCGGCGATTCCGGCCCCGATAACGAGGACATCCGTGAAGCGGTGGAAGGTGTTCCGGGCGTCGAACGAAACGAGGTAGCGATTCGCGGGAGACATGCGGCGACTCGGGGGAACGGGAGGAAGGCGCATTCCAGTCTAGCGGAAACGAAACGGCCGCGTCGAAGCGGACGCGGCCGTGGGGGAAGGGCGGACTCGCTCCCGACGGGTCACTTCCTGGGGGAGACCTTCGTGGCCCCTTCCTGGAAGCGCTTCATCGCGTCGGCGAAGCCGGGGGCGGCGAACGCCGGGCCGCCGACGCCTGCCGCACTCGGCGCGGTGGTCGGGCGCGGCTCGACCTTGCCCCCCGTCCCGACGTTCACGGCGGGGGGGGGGGGCGGCGGCGGGGTCGCGTCGGCCGGCTCGACGATGGCGTCCTTTTTCAACCGCTCGACCTCCTTGCGGTAGCCGTCGAGGAATTGGTCGTACTGGTCCTGGCTCCAGCCGAGCTTCTCCTGGAGATCCTTGTTGAACTGGTTCTTCTCGAACTGTTCCAGTTGAAGTTCGGCCGACTTCGCCCGGTTCTTAGCGTTCTCCTTGATCGCGTCGGCGAGCTTCGTGTCCGGCGAGCCGGCACCCATCGGCGTGGTGTTCCCGTCCGCTTCGTTGCCCCCGCCGCCGGCCTTCTTGGCCATCTCGTCGAGCGACTTCTTGGCCTCTTCCGCCTTCCGGCGGGCGTCGCCGGGCTGGCTCTTCATCGCCTCCTGTAGCGTCTTGCGGTTCTCCTCACCGACCTTCTTGTCGAACTCCTCCTCGGCCGCCTTCCGCTTCGCGTCGTCGGGCGAATTGAGGTCGTCGAGCCGATTCTTGAGGTCGTCCTTCTCGGCCTGCGAGAGTTCCTTGCCCTTCGGCTGGCCCGGTTCCTTCGGCGTCTTGCCCGCTCGCTTCTCGGCCTCCTTCGTCATCTCTTCGATCTTCTGCTTGGCCGCGGCGCGTTCCGCCGCGTCCTTCGAGTTCAGTTTTTTGTTCAAGTCGTCGGCGCGGTCGCCGGCCCCCTTGCCGAGCTGTTCGTCGAGCTGTTGCTTGGCCGCGTCGCGCTTCTTGGGGTCGGGGTCGTTCAGGTCTTTCAGGGCCTGCTGAACCGCCTTCTCGTCCACCTTAGGCTCCCCCGCGGTGTCGCCCTTACCCGGTTCTTTTTTCGGTTCCGGCTTGCCGTTCTTCGCTTGGCTCTTGAGGTCGTCCAGATTCTTCTGCGCGGCAGCCCGCTCTTCGGGTTTGTCCGACTTCAACCCCTTGTTAATCTCCTCGACCGCTCGCCCGGCACCCTTGCCGAGTTGCTTATCGAGGGCTTCCTTCGCGGCGTCGCGCTTGGCCTGGTCGGGGTCGTTGAGGTCTTTCAACGCCTGGTCGATTTTCTTGGGGTCGGGCTTCTGGCCCGCGCCGGCCGGCCCCTTCTCGCCGTTCTTCTTGGCCGTCGCGTCGGCTTGCTTCTTGAGGTCGTCGAGCTTCTGCTGCGCCGCCTGGCGCTCCTCGGACTTGTCGGAATTCAGACCGCTAGCGATGTCCTCGATCTCCTTCCGATTGTTCTTGCCGACCGTCTTGTCGAGCTTGTCGCGGGCGGCCTGCTTCTTCTCGGGCGAGGCGTTCTTGTCGGCCACGTCCTTGACGGCATCCTCGAAGTCCTTCTTCGTCTTCTCGTCGATCTTCGGTTGCCCGCCACCGCCCGCACTCGCGCCGTTCTTGTCGGGCGTCGGCTTTTCGGTTCCCTTCTCGACGGTCTTCTGCGGGGGGTTGCCCGTGCCGTCCATCGGCTTTTGCGGATCGGGCTTGGCCTCGCTCGCCCCGCCCGCCTTGCTCATCGGGTCGGCCCCCGCCGGCGGCGCGGGCTTCGCGACGCCCGTCCCGTCTTTCGGCATGGGGTTCTTGTCGGACGGCATCGGCTTCGGCGTGCCCGCCGTCGGTGACTGCTCGGGTTTGGCGTCGCCACTCTCGGGCTTCGCGCCGTCTTGCGGATTGCCCCCCGGCGGGTCGCTCGCCGGCGGCTTGTCGCTGCCGGGGTCGTTGTTCGGCATCGGCTTCGGCTTGCCGGCACCGCCGGCCGATTTCTGCGAAGCGGGGGCGGTATCGGGCTTCGCGTCCTGCTGCGTCGCCGGCTTGCTCGCCCCGCCCCCGGCCGGGTCTTGCTTCGACATCGGCTGCTTCGGGTCGGGCTTCGCGGCCGGGTTTTCTTCCGGGCCGCCCGGCTTCGGCTCGGGGGTTCCCTTCTCGCCGCCCGCGGTTCGCTCCTGTGGCGCGGGCTTGGATTCGGACGGCTTAGCCACACCGTCCATCGGTGACGACGGCTCGCCGCCCTTGGGTTCGGGCTTGGGCGTGGCGGGGGCTTCGGGCGGCTTCATGTCGCCGGCCGGCTTCGACCCGGCGGCTGCGTTCTCGCGGCCATTCATCCCGGCGTCCGGTGTCGGAGCCTCTTTCGGCTGCGCGTCCGGCGTGCCGCCCGTCGGTTGCGGCTTGGCGTCGGCCGGGGGAACGCGGTCCTCCGGGCCGGCCTCGGGATTCGGTTTCGCCTCCCCGCCGTTGGCCTTTTCCTGGTCGAGCTGATTCTGAACTTTCTCGGCGTCGTTGCGGGCCTCGTTGCCGCCCTTCTCGGACGGCGGGGGGGCCGTCTCCGGCTCGCTCATACCGGGCGGTTGGGGGTTCGGATTCGTGTCGCCCTTCTTCGGGTCGGCCGGCGTCTTCGCACCGTCCTTACCACCCGGCATAGGCTCCTTCGTGCCGTCCTTCGCCATGTCGGGGTTGGCCGGCTCCTTCATCCCGGGGTCGCCATTCTTGGGCGGTTCGGTGCCGGCGGGGTCTTGGGGCGGCGGGTCGCCCGCGTTCTTCGGGTCGCGCGACTCGTTATCGAGTTTCTTCTGCTGGGCTTGGTGGTGCTTCGCCTCGTCCGCTTTGCGCTCGGCCTTCCGCTCGTCGATCTGCTGCTTCTGTTCCGGATCGACTTTCGGCGCGGTGAGGCGGACGCGCTTGACCCGCGACTTGCCGACGTTCGGGTCGGATTCCGGGCCGGCCGCGCCCGGCTTCGTGCGGTTGTCGGCGGCCTCGATCCAATACTCGACGACCATCCCTTCCTTCAACTCGACCTTCCGCCCGTCCGCGTCGGTGACGGCGGAGAAGTCCACCGAATCCTTGTACTCCAGGCTCCGCGGCCAGGTGCCGTCCTTCTCGCGGAGGAACGACTTGCCGCCCTGGAACGGTTTGCCCGCGAGCGCTCGTGCCGGCCCGACGCCGCCCAGCGTCATCTTGAGCGTGACCCTGTCGATCCCGAAGTCGTCGCCGACCGTGCCGTCCACCGCGAGTTGGCCGTTCGCCGGCAACTCGATCTCCTCCTCGTCCGGCTTGACGACCGCGACCGTGGGCGGGAAGTCCTCGATCAACTTGATGACGAACGGCGGCGGGTCGGCGTTGCGTTCGCCCTCGGCCGAGGTGAAGAAGGCCCGGTAGGTGCCCGCAGCGGTCAGGGTGAACTCGAAGGCGAGGCTGTCGGGCCGGCCGGCGACGGGCTTGCCACTCACGGCGTCGCGGCCCGCCGGGTCGAACAGCACGCGCCCGTCTTTCACGGCCCGGTTCGTGCGCCCGGTCACGGTCACTTTCGTCCCGCGGTACGCTTCCAGGTGGTGCGCGTCGGGCGTGGTCTCGGGCAACCGGCGCGTGTAGGCGGGGAACTCGTAGCGCACCTCGAAGTCGGTGAACAGCGGGAGCGAACGAACGGACACCTTGTACTCGGGCGTCTCGGCGTCGCCGCCGGCGACCTTGTACCAGAAGCCGTTGCGGACCAGATGGTCGGGGACGCGCCCCTGCCAGTCGCGCGCGGTATCGCCCTTCTCCAGCGGCAACTCTTCGTAGTTCGGGTCGGCGGGGTTATGGCGGAGCAGCACCCGGACCCGGTCCGGCTTGCCCGGGTCCGGAACCCGCCCGCCGACTTCTACCTTCACGGTGAGCGATTGCCCGGCCGTGAGCGTCACGTCGCCGGTGTTCGGTTCGAGTAGCGTGAGCTGCGTGCGCGTGGCGATCACGCCGGACGAGAACGGCGTGAAGGTGCGGCCGAGGAGGGACGTGAACTGCGTCGGCCGAAACACGAAGAACAGCGCGGCGAGCGTCAGCAAGAAGAGGACGACGACCGCGCCGACGTAGAGGAGGCTGCGGTGATCGACGGCGCGGTTCACGTCGGCCCGGCCGGCGGCCTTCGCGGCGCGGGCGCTCATCGCCGCCTTGACGCTCGGGTGAACGTCGCCCCGCGCCTTCGCCTCGACGTAGCCAAGGACGCTATTCTTCGCGTTCTCGACCGTCTTCTCGACCTGGACCGCGGCGTACAGCGGGTTCACCAGCCGGCGGAACGGGCGCACGACCGTAGTGAGTGTCACCATCACGACGGCGACCGCGAACCCGACCAGCGACGCCTGCCGCACCCACTCGGGCAGGACGAGGTATTTGTCGAGCAGGATCATGGCGGTGGCGTAGACCAGCACCATGCCCGCCAGCACCAACCCGCCGAAGGCGAGGTCGTGGAAGCGGATGCGGCTGGTCGCCTCGGCGATCTGCTCGTCCACCGCCGACTCGTACTTCGACGCGGGGTCGGGTTTTTCAAGCACCGCGGCCATGCGCAGTCTCCGGGGCACCGTTCTGGCAGGGTCTACCGACGTGTTCGCCGTCCGCCGGCCGGGATTGGTTCGCTGCTTCGTCTCGGGCCGACACACGAACCATTCTAGACGCCATACCGCCCGCCCGCGACCGGGTTTCCGGTCCGTTACACCCCGTTACCCCGCCGCCGACGGCCGCCGCAAGAAATCCACCGGGCGGCGACCGGGAAACGAGTTACAATACGGACACGCGGAAACCGAAGGGGGAGGCGGGGATGCTGCTCGGCCAGCAAATCGGCCCGTTCGCCATCGAATCGGAACTCGGCAGCGGGGCGATGGGGACGGTCTACCGGGCGAAGTTCACCAAGGGCGACAAGGTTTTTCCGGTCGCCCTCAAGGTCGTCGCGCTCGGCCTGCTCGGCAACGAGGGGGCGATGGCCCGCTTCGAGCGCGAGGCGAACATCCTCAAGCAGCTCAAGCACCCCCACATCGTGCGCCTGATCGCGACCGGCAGTTACAAGCGGACGCCGTTCATCGCGATGGAGTTCGTGGACGGCGAGCCGCTCGACCGCGTCCTCGCCCGCCGCGGCAAGCTCGGCTGGGAAGAAGTCGTCGCCTACGGCAAGCACCTGTGCGAGGCGCTCCAGTACGCCCACGAGAAGGGGATCATCCACCGCGATTTGAAGCCGTCGAACCTGATGATTACCCGCGACGGCGTACTCAAGCTGACCGACTTCGGGATCGCCAAAGACACCGACGTGACCGCCCTGACCGGGATGAATAGCACCATCGGCACGGCCGCGTACATGTCGCCCGAGCAGTGCAAGGGCGACCGTAACCTGAGCAACAAGTCGGACCTGTACTCGCTCGGGGTCGTGTTCTTCGAGCTGCTGACGGGGCGGAAGCCGTTCCAGGCCGAATCGACCGTGGACATGTTCCTCAAGCACGTCAACGAGAAGCCGCCGCGGGTCGGCAAGATCGTCCAGGACTTGCCGACGAAACTCGAGTCGATCATCCTCCAGCTCCTGGAAAAAGACAAGAACGATCGCCCGACCGACGCGGCGTGGATCGCCCGGATGCTGGGAGAGGTCGAGGAGGACGCCTTCGCCCGCAAGAGCGCCGGGCTGGACGCCGCGACCGCCCGCAAGATCGACCGCCCGAAAGGGCCCGACGTGCTGCCGGTCGACGCCGAGGACCGCGACGCGGCCCGGGCGTTGAAGGGGGTCAAGAAGAAGAAGAAGCGGAAGCCGGCGGTGCCGCTCCACGAGAAGAAGTGGGTCAAAGCGACGGGAATTCTCGCCCTCCTGGTCGCGATGGGCGTCGGCGTCTACCTCATCGCACGCCCGCCCTCGGCGGAGAAGATGTTCGCCGCAATCGAGGAAGAAAAAGATACCAGCAAGAAGTTGGAAGCGGCGACCCGGTACCTCCAAACGCACGGGGCCTCGCCCGGCGAGCAGACCGACAAGGTAGCGGCACTCTTCCGCGCCGGGAAGGTCCGGGAGCGCGAAAATCAGCTCGCTAACCGCTTGAAAAACGCCCTGAAGGACAAGCCGGAGGAGAACGACGACCCGGCCGCGTACGCGGCGACGATCATGGCGATCCAATACGAGCGGGCCGGCGACTGGGGCAACGCTCTCAAGTTGTGGGAGCAGGTCAAGGCGTCGTTCGCGGACGAATCGAAGCTGCCATTCACGCTCGACGAAGTTAAGCTCGCCAAAGCCCGCTGGGGGTGGTTGGCCGATAAGCGGATCAACGACATCCGGGCGGCCGAGGCGCGCGGCCAGCAACTCGCCGCGAAGATCGACGAGAACCGCCGGTTCGAGCGGACCACTTCGTTCGACCCGGCGAACCCCGAGACCCTTGCCGTCCGCGCGCTACGCCTCGAACGCTTCAAAGACACCGAGAAGGCTGGTCTCGTCTGGGACGCGATCATGAAGCAGCCCGAAAAAGATACGGAGCAGCACGTCTGGTTCCTGCTCGCCAGCAAGTACCGGGCGGGCCTACCGAAGGAAGCGGTGGAGGGGGGGGCGGCCAGACGCCTACAACTCGTCCGGGCGCAACTGACGGCCATCGAGTCGAAGTATCTGGCAGTGAAAGCAAGCCCGGAGCGGTCGGAGTGGATCGCGCTGCGGGCGATGTGCCGGGAACTGACGGAGCTGTACGACGACGAGACGGACAAGCCGGTCGCCGACGCCGTCGCGCGGGCGAAACAGGTGCTGGCCGAGGCGATGAAGGCCGGGTGATGCGTTCCGGCCGGGATTCCACCGAGGGGGTAGCAGGGTGAAGCGGGCGAAGAGCGCGGCGGCGCACGAGCGGGCGTGTCGGGTCATCCCCGGGGGCGTGAACAGCCCGGCCCGGGCGTTCGGGGCGGTCGGCGGCAGCCCGATCACCGTCGCCCGCGCCGACGGGCCGTACCTCCACGACCTCGACGGCAACCGCTACCTCGACTTCATCGGGTCGTGGGGGCCGATGATCCTCGGCCACGCCCACCCCGCGGTGGTCGCGGCGGCCGTCGCCGCGGCGCGGAACGGGTCGAGCTACGGTGCCCCGTCCGAGCCGGAAACCGAACTCGCCGAACTCGTCGTGGGGGCCGTCCCGTCGGTCGAGATGGTCCGGTTCGTGTCGAGCGGGACGGAGGCGGCGATGAGCGCCGTCCGCCTCGCCCGCGGCTTCACCGGCCGCGACCTGATCGTGAAATTCGCCGGCTGCTACCACGGGCACGTCGATGCCCTGCTCGTCTCGGCCGGGTCGAGCGCCCTCACGCACGGCGTCCCGAACAGCCCCGGCGTGCCGAAGGGCTGCACCGACGACACGCTCGTGCTGCGCTACAACGACGTGGAGGCACTCCGCGAACTGTTCCGCGCCACGGGCGACCGCGTTGCGGGGGTGATGCTCGAACCCGTCGTCGGCAACATGGGGCTGGTACCTCCGGGTCCGGAGTTCCGCCGGGAACTCCGTCGCCTCACGCACCACCACGGCGCGCTGCTCGTCTACGACGAGGTGATGACCGGCTTCCGCCTCGCCTACGGCGGGGCGCAGGAACTGCTCGGCGACACGCCCGACATCACCGTCCTCGGCAAGATTCTCGGGGGCGGCTACCCCGTCGGGGCGTACGCCGGCCGCGCCGACGTGATGAAGCGAATCATGCCCGCAGGCCCGGTCTTCCAGGCGGGCACGCTGTCGGGGAACCCCGTCGCGATGGCCGCCGGCATCGCGACGCTCAAGGAACTGAAAGCCAACCCGCCTTACGAGCGGCTCGACCGGATGGGGGCGGCGCTCGAAGTGGGCATCGCCCGGGCCGCGACCGACGCCGGCGTTCCGTTCCGGCTCAACCGCGTCGGCAGCATGTGGACGCTGTTCTTCACCGGCACCCCCGTCACCGACTACGACGCGGCCAAGACGAGCGACACGACGCGCTTCGCCCGGTTCTTCTGGGAGATGATGGACCGCGGGTTCTACCTGCCGTGCAGCCAGTTCGAGGCCGCGTTCCTGTCGGCCGCGATGACCGACGCCCACGTCGCCGAAACCGTCGCCGCCGCCCGCGCCGCGCTCGCGGTTGTCGCCGGCTGAGGCTCACCCTTTTCCACGGGCGCTATCCGCATGGCCACCGACCCCGCACCGGACTCGAAGCCGCGCTCCCGCGCCCGCATCTGGCTGCTGGCGGCGGGGGTCGTGGCGATCCCGGTGGGGCTGCTCGCCGTCCTGTACCAGAACGGCACGTTGCAGCGCTGGGCGGCCCGCGACGCGACGAACGACGCAGCGTTGAACGACCTGCGCGCGACCCCGCCGGCCGTTCCACCGCCCGCGGCGGCGTCGGCCGGGTGGCCGCAATTCATGGGGCCGCTGCGCGACGGCCGGGCACCGGCCGGCCCGTTCCGCACCGACTGGGACAAGAACCCGCCGAAGCGCGTCTGGTCGGTCCCGACCGGCGGCGGGTACTCGTCGCTCGCGGTCGTCGGCGGGCGACTGTACACCCAGGACCGCAACGGGTCGGACGAGCGCGTCCGCTGCCTCGACGCCGCGACGGGCGCGCCGGTGTGGGAGTACGCTTACCCGGCGGACTACGCGAACCTGTCCTACGCCGCCGGCCCGCGGGCGACGCCGACGGTCGAGGGGAATCGGGTCTACGTGGTCGGGGCGACCGGCGCGTTCCTGTGCCTCGAAAGCCCGGCCGCGGCCGGGCAGCCACCGCGGGTCGTGTGGCGGCACGACCTGCCGGCCGAGTTCCGCGCCAAGCTCCCGGCGTGGGGCTACGCCGGCTCGCCGTTGATCGAAGCGGACACGGTCATCGTTCAGCCCGGCGGGAAGGACGGGAGCGTGGCCGCGTTCGACAAGGCGACCGGGGCGGTGCGGTGGAAGGCCGGGTCGAACCCGCCGGGGTACAGTTCCCCCGTCGCGGCGACGGCGCAGGGCACGCGCGTCGTTTTCGCGTTCACCGGCGACGCCCTGCTGTGCGTCCACGCCGGCACCGGCGAAATGATCGGATCGCTCGCCTGGGCGGCACAGAGCGAGGGGAACATCGCCACCCCGCTCGTCCTCGACGACTACGTCTTCGTCTCGTCCGCCTACGGCATGGGCTGCGCCCTGCTGCGGGTCAAGCCGGACGGCGGGCGGCTGAAACTCGAAACGGTCTACAGCCGGCGCAACAAGCCGCTCCGCACGCACCACTCCACGGCCGTCGCCGTCGGCGAATACCTGTACGGGTTCGACACGGAGCAGGGGCGGCTGACGTGCTTCAACTACGTCCGCGGGGCCGAGGTCGAGGAGTGGGAGGCGGTGGGGGTGAAGAAGGGGTCGCTCATCCTCGCCGGGAAACACCTCGTCATCCTGACCCAGAACGGCGACCTCATTCTCGCCGAGGCGAACCCCGCCGAATACCGCCCCGTCGCTACTGTGCGGACCGGGTTCACCGGCTCGGACAACTGGGCGCTGCCGGTCCTCCTCGACGGCCGGCTGTACCTCCGCGGCACCGACACGATCATCTGCTACGACGTGACGCCCTAAAGGGAGCGCGGCATCAGGTCGCCAGCCGCCTCAATGCCTCGTCGTGGACGCGGCCGTTGGTGGCGAGCAGGCCGCGCGTCTGGGCGAAGCCGGCCCCCTGGTACTGGACCGGGTTGCCGGCTAGGTCCGTCACCACCCCGCCGGCCTCGGTGACGAGAACGTGCCCGGCGCAGATGTCCCAGTCGGCGAACTTCGAGTAGGTGTTCGCGTACACGTCGGCGTCGCCGCGGGCGACCATCGCCAGCTTCACCCCGCCCGAGTACGTCTCGACGACCCGCTTCGGCCCGAGCGCCGCGACCGGCCGCGACGGCTGGCCCGGCTTCGCCCAACTCTGCACGAGCACGGCGTCCGCCAGTGTCGCCCGCCGCGACACGCTCGCTCGAACCGACGTGCCGTCCCCGACCTTCCACCAGCACCCGCCGCCGGCCCAGGCGTAGGTGTAGCGGTCGGACGCCGGCTCCAGCACCACGCCGAGGACCGACCGGCCGTTCACGAGCAGGCCGATCATCACCGAAAACTGGCCCGTCTTCTTGGCGAACCCGCGGGTGCCGTCGATCGGGTCCACGACCCAGACCCGCGGGCCGGTGTGGGGCACGCCCTTGAGCGCGGGCGTGTTCTCCTCCGCGCACAGGGCGTCGGCGGGGAAGCGGGCGTGGAGGTCGTTGAGAATCATTTCCTGCGCGGCCAGATCGACGTGCGTGCTGATGGTGACGGGGGCGTCCGGGATGGCGACGAACGTCTCGTACTCGCGGCGAATCATTTCGCCCGCGCGCTCCGCGGCCTCCATCGCCGCGGTCAGCTCCCAGCCCAAGTCGGGTGTCGCCACCATGAACGCGGTCCCCATTCTCGGCGGTCAGTCCCGGTCGCCGACGGCGGCCGTTTCGAGCGTCGCGTCGGCGAGGATTTGGAGCCGGCGGTACAGGTCGTTGGTCTTCCACAAGTCGCGGTGCGTCCCGGCCGCCTCCAGGTGCCCGTCCTTGAGCAGGAAGACGCGGTCGGCCGAGCGGAGGGTCGAGAGGCGGTAGGCGAGGAACACGATCGTCCGCCCGGCCCCGACCCGTTCGAGCGTGTCGTCGAGCAGGGCGAGGGTGTCCTCGTCCACCGGGCCGGCCGGCTCCTCGATCACCAGGACGGTCGGGTCGCGGAGCAGCGCCCGGGCGAGGGCGACGCGGAACCGCTGGCCCGGCGTCAGCGCGTGCCCGTGGTCGCCGATCAGCGTTTCGTACCCGTAGGGCAGCCGCTCGATGAACTGGTGGGCGTGGGCGAGCTTCGCCGCCTCGATGACCTGCGGCAGGTTGTACCCCGGGTCGCCGCAGCCGATGTTGTTCGCCACGGTGTCGCTGAACGTCAGGTCGTCCTGCATGACCACCGCCACCTGCGCCCGCAGCGACTCGTGCGTGACCCAGCGGATGTTCTTGTCCTCGATCCGGATCTCGCCGCCCGTCGGGTCGAGGAAGCGCGGGAGCAGGTAGACGAGGGCGTGCCGCTCGGTCGGGTCGGGGCCGACGACCGCCACCTTCGTCCCGGCGGGGATGGCGAAGGTCACGTTCTCCAGCAGCATCCGCCCGGTCCCCGGCTCCTGGAGGGACACGCCGCGGAACTCGATGCGGGTGGTCAGGGCCGGGAGGAACTCGGCGTCGGCCGCCTCCGCCGCCTCGCCCCGGCGGTCGAGGAACTCGAAGATCGCGGCCGCCGCCTCCTTCCCGCGCCACAGCTTCTTCCGGTAGTCGAGCCACCCGGCGACCGGCCCGCCGAGGGAGACGAGGGCGACGGCCATGACCACCAGCCCGGCGACGGTGAACTCGCCGGCGAGGACGGACCGGGCGGCGAGGTACAGCAGGGCGACGCCGGCGACGAGCGCGACGGACATGAGCAGGGGCCGGGCGAGGGCGTCGCCGCGGAGTCGCCGCCAGTTCGCCCGGCGGGACTCGGCGATCTGCCGCTCGACCCGGTTCTGGTTGAACCGCTCCATCTGGAAGCACTTGACCAGCCGCAGCAGCCCCATGCTCTCCTGCAACAGCGCCAGGGCGGCGGCCGCCTGGCGCGACCCGATACGGACTTCCCGCCGGAAGTAGGCCGCCACCTGCCCGCCGATCACCCAGACCAACAGGGCGAGCATCAGGAAACTGACCGCGAGCCAGAAGTGGACGAGCATGAGCAGGGCGACGAGCGGGATGAACAGGACCGGGTGCCGGTACGGGGCGGTGAGCGACGCGGCGACGGCGTCCCCGACCGCCTCGGCCCGCTCCGCGACCAGCCCCGCCGCCTCGCCCGTCCCGGAGGTCCGGACGGCGAGCGAGCCGAGGCGGTAGACGTGGAAGTAGATCGCCCGGCGCAACCGGGTGACGGTGTCCAGGGTGGCCGCGGCCGCGGCGTAGGCCGCGGCGTTGATCATCACCCCCCGGGCGAGCGCGACGGCCAGCGCGAGGACGAACAGAATGGCGAGGTACGTCGGGTTCGCGCCGCCGCCCGAGCCGGGCCGCCACATCCACCCGTTCCACGACGCGAGCCAGCCGACGGCGTGGCCGGTCCAGCGGTTCCGCTCGCGGACGACCAGGCCGAGGACGCCGAGGCCCGGGCGGTGGTCGGCGGCCGGGTGGTCGGGCAGGTACTCGGCGGCGGCGGCCTCGCCCACCCGGTCGCGGAGCGCGAGGTACGCCCCGGCCTTCCACCGCATCTCCCACTCGTCCGGCGTCGGCGGGCGGGTCGCCCTCTCGCCGGCGGCGACGGTCCGGGCGTCGGGCAGCAACAACTCGCGCACGTCCTTCCGGTCCGGGTCCGGCAGGCCGAGGCGCTTCACGGCGTCGAGCCGGTCGGCGTCGGGCCGGTTCGCCCACTCGCCGGCGAACTCCTGCTGCTTCGTCGGGGGCAGTTGCGCGAACGCCGGAACCTCGCCCCTCCCGACGAGCAAGTCGGCGAAGAGGTAGAGCAGGACGAGGAGCAGCACCGTCGCCCCGGCCGCGCCCGCGGAACCGAGCGCGGCCACGACCCGCTCGGTCGGCGATTTGAGGAAGTCGGTGTGCAGTCGGGTGAACGCGGCAGTGTCCACGGGGGCCTCGGCTTCGCGGACCCGGGTGCGTGCGGGGCGGGGGGAGGGGATCGAACGCCCGGATACCGACGGGTTCAACCTAGCAGACGCGCGGCGGGACCGCACGCCGGAAATCCGTCGCGCCCGTCCGACCCACCGGCCCGGGCCGTCAAATCAGGCCAGGTCGCGATCTTCAAACAAGAGGAGGCCGACGATCAGGACGATGGCCGTGTACAGGAGGGAGTAGCCCCAGACGGTCAGGACGTACGCGCCGAACTGCCACAGGTCGAGGGGGCTTTCGCGGATGATCGCCGGCCCCATGTTGAAGAATTCGAGGGCGGGTAGCAACACGTCGAACAACCGGCCGAGGAACCCGACGAGGCCCAGCGCCGGGTCGTCCCCGCCGGCCCGGCTCTCGGTAATCTTGACGATCACCGGCGCGAGGTGGCCGAGGAAGTAGACGACGAGACACAGGACGAGGTTGACCACGAACGGGATGCGCGTGGCGAGGGCCGACGCGATGGCGACGAGGATCGTCACCTGCCCGAACCCGAGGAGCAGCCCGAGGGTGTGGGCGAGGGCGTCGGCGAACCACAGCCCGACCCCCTTGCCGATGGCCCGGCCCGGCACCGACGGGACGGCCGCCTGGAACGTCGGCACGATGGTCCGCGCGGCCTGGAGGGTCATCGGATCGACGACCTTGTCGGTCGGTTCCGCCGTCACCTCGGCCGGGTCGGGCGTGTTGTTGATCGGGTCGTACTCGCGCATCGCCCGGAGCGCGAAGTTCAAGTTCCAGCTCAAGACCAGCGACATCGCCAGGCACGCCATGAGGATGCCCAGGTATTTGCCGATGAGGAATTGCCGGCGGTTCACCGGCTTGCTCATCACCGTGATCGCGGTGCGGCCCTCGATCTCCTCGCTGATCGAGATGCTCGCCGCCAGCACGCCGAAGAGCACGGCGGTGAGCATTACCACGTCGAACCCGATCTGCTTCATCACCCGGTAGTCTTCTCCGAACGTGAAGTAGGGGATGACGACGGCGAACCAGGTGCCGACGATCCCGAAGACGATGATGAGCCAGAACATCGGCTGCCGCCAGCCCTCGCGGTAGGCGGCCTGGGCGACCGCCCCGGCCTTCGGCCACAGCAGGACGAGCAGTTGCGGCAGCAGGAGGAAGAGGTCGATCAAGAGCTGGAGGTGCAAGACCGCCCCGTAGGCGTAGCGGCCGAAGCGTTCGAGGTAGGCGGACTCGCTGTTGTAGCCGATGAACGCGGCGATGCCGAGGCCCGCGGCGAGGAGGCCGAGGGCGATCGTCCCGACCGCCCTGCCGCTGCGGGTGGTTCGCTCGAACCCGCGCGGGTCGATGGCCCAGAGCCAGGGCAGGGCGGCGGCGAACTGGACCGCGGCCAGGATCACCCCGGCCGCCAGGATCGTCGGGTTCGAGAGCCAGGACAGCATGGCGGGTCCGCGGGGTCGGGAGCGGGTGCGAGCCGGTTGCGGGTATTACGCCGCCGCCCGCCCGGGGGTTCGGACGGCGTCGCGGATGGTGTAGGGCGGGGCCGGAAGCGCGACCAGTACGGCCGGTTTTAGATCCAGACGCGGAGGGTGCGCCCGAGCGTTTCCTGCCAGACATCGAAGGCGTCTTCGCCGTCGAGTTCGGCGAACGCGCCGTCGCCCACGTCGATCCGCGGCCGCGGGCCATCGACCACCAGTCGCGTCACCACCGCGTCGCCCGATTCCAGTGCGACCGGCCCCGCCGCCGCGGCCAGGCAATGCACCTGGGCCTGCCTCGACAAGTGCGTGAGCCGCGCGGCGACGGCGGCCCGGTCGGGCAGGTGGACGACGGCCGCGTCGCCCCGGGCGATCGGCTCGCGGAGCAAGAGTTCCATCAGCGTCGCTTCGTCGGCCAGCGGCCGCCGGTCGCCGTCCTGCACGAACAGCACCTCGAACCGGATGGCGTCGGCGCTCAGCCACTCGGACAGCTTGGCGACGAGCGCGAGGACCGTGGACTGGAGCATCACCACCCGCTGGCACGGCAACTCGGCATCCTTGAATCGCGCCGCGATCAGGTCGGGGTACAGGACGAAGACGAACGCCCGGCGGCGGCGCAGGAATTGGTTCTCGTCGCGGGAATAGTAGAAGAGTTCGTCGCGGGCGTACTTCACGTCGAACAGGTCGGGTTCGTCGGCCGCGTCCTCGATGTACGCGAGTTGCGAGTGGAGCAGGCTTTCGACCGACCCTTTCGTCGCGATGGAGGTGTACCCGCCGACCGGGTACTGATCCTCGTCGAGGATGCGGGTCGGGACTTCGCGCCGGCCGGCGAGGGGGCGGACGGGGCGGGCCGGGAGGCGGGACAGGAGCCGCGCCGTCGTCCGGCGAATCTGGCGGAGGGCGACGTACTGCCCCATGTCGCCGAGGGCCGAGCGGTCTTCGAGGGCCTCGACATCCTCCTTGACCAGCACGTCGCCCATCCGCCGCCCGGCCGATACGAGGTGGTCATAAGCCCGCACGAGCAATTCGCCCGGCCCGTCGCGCATCAACCCGTCCCACGCCGCCGCGAGTACGTCGTCCGGGTTTGCCGTCAGCAGCCCGCGGATGACCGCCGGCGGCAGGAGGACGCCGCCGATGCCGGCCCTCTCGCGGACCCGGTTGACGACGTAGGCCAAGCCCTTCGTGCGGTCCTTCCCCTGGAGCCGCCGCAGGGCGTCGCCGGCCCGCTCGAACGCCCAGTCCGCGTACAACTTGCCGAGGACGTAATCCTCGTACATCCGGGAGACGGCGGGCGGCCAGCCCGGGACGTGCAGCGGTTCTTTCGCCCGGTCCTCGAAGTCCGCCCCGAGCGCGATGTTCCCCACGTCGGCGACGAACCCCACCGGCGGCAGCGGATGCCCGCCGGCGGCGACCTCCATCGCCCATTCGAGTGCCCGGCGGACGGTCGCGGGGGTCGGCACCACCGCCCGTTGTAGCCACAACCCCTCGGCGACGTAGCGCCGCGCCGCGTCCAGGTCTCGGACTTCGATCGGTTCCACCGCACCCCTCCCGAACTGCCCACTCCGCGTAAGTTTTATACACCGGGCGGCCGCGGCATCCCATTCGACGGACCGGCGAGCGGTCGGGAATGATATGGGGAAAGAGCAACGGCACGACCGGCACGACCGATTTCCCCGCTACGATCCGTGCGGCCGTTAAAGTCCGCGTGGCCGAAAGCCGATCCGAAGTGCTGAGTCCACGGAATAGTCCGGCTTGCGACCGATGCGCGTCGGGTGGCGGCGGGCGGTCAGGCGAGGAACGCATGACGATTACGCGAATCCTTACCGGGGTGTTGCTCGCGGCGGCGACCGCCGGCCCCGTATCGGCTCAGGCCGGGCTGCCGCCGTACTCCGCGCCGGGCCGGGCGGGCGGGGTGCTCCCGTCGGTCGCGCCGGCGGGCGGGGCGGACCCCGCGATGCCACCGGCGTCGAGCCTCGAAAAGATGACCGCTCCGGTCGCGCCGGGTGCGACCGCGGACCCGGCGGGGACGCTGGCCGCGGCCCCGGGGCCGAACGGCCTGCCCCCCGGGTCGTACCCGAGTCCGTGGTACACGGACGGCCCGGGGTGTTGCGGGCCGCTCGGCCGGCACGGGCAGGTGGCCTACGAACTCCACGCCGAGACCGGCCCGGCGATCGTGTTCGGGAGCGGCTTCTTCACCGACCGGTTGAAGGTCGGGTGGACCGTGGCCGGGGGCGGGCGGACGCTCCTGTTCAACCCCGCCGGCGACGCCGCCTGGACGATCGACCTCGGGCTGAGCTACACCTACAACCGCGGGTCGGCCGACGACCTGTTGAACCTGTTCATCCGCCAGCGGCCGACGACGAACCAGCAGACCGGGGCGGTCGTCGGCCAGCCGGACATCCTCACGACCTCGCGCATCCGCGGGCTGCACCGGACGGCGTTCAACTTCGCGCTCGGCCGCGACTGGTTCCTGTGGGGGCCGGGCAACCCGGGCGGCGAGTCGGGGTGGAACGTCCGGGCCGGCGCGGAGGTCGGCGGGCAGTGGGGCACGGCCCACGTCGATGTCGTCCCGAACAACGCCGCGGGCGAGTACGCGCGGCGGCAGAGCGTGTTCGAGGGCGTGTTCGTCGGGGCGCACGCCACCTGCGAGGTGCCGGTCGGCGGGTGGATCTGGGCGACCGGGCTGAACGTCCAGTACGGCTACGAGTGGATGAACATCGTCCCGCCGTTCAAGGGCGACGTGCAGTTCGTGAACGTCCTGCTCTCGACCGGCTTCCGGTTCTGACACGAGTCGTGCAATGGGAGGCGAAATCGTACCGGCGGCCGATGCAGCCGTGAAGGCTGTTTCAGAGCCGCCGTCGCCATTCTCGTCTCACGCTGCGGGCGTGTGCGACGGCGATCACGACCGACTCCGCCCGGGTGACTTCGTAGACGACCAGATAGTCGAACCGATCCACTTTCAGCACGCGGATTTCGCGCGAGCGTGGCGCGCCCGCGGCAGGTGAATAGGCGTGCGGGTTGGCCACGATCTTTTGAACCGTGGCGTAACCTCGTCCGAGAACTCGTCGCCCAGGCCGGCACGCCGCGCCTCGTACCAATCCACGGCATCGTGGAACTCCGCCCGGGCGTCCGCGAGAAAGCGGTAGGTCATGCCTGCCGCCTCCGACGCAGCCGCTCCCGGGCCTCGCGGAAGACTTCCTCCCCGTCGATCAACACCGCCGTCCCGTCGGTGATCGAGTCGAGCCGGCGGGTCAGCTCGGCGTGGAACGCCGGGTCGTCCGGCAGCAGGTCGTCGTCGAGGCTGCCGAGCAATTGCTGGGCGAGTTCGTACCGCTCGTCCGCGTTCAGGTTCAATGCCTGTTGCAACAGGGTCGCCGCTTCCCCACTCATGGCGCTACCTCCGGGTACGGGTCACAGCGTCGGGCCGATCGACCACGGGGCGAACTCCTCCTCGCCGACGCCGTCATCGCGTCAGGTCGGCGAGCAGGCCGCGGATCCGGTCGAGCGTCGCGGTGTCCACCCGGCCGAATCGGGCGACGATGATCGATTGGGCGAGCGTGAAAATTTTATCCACACGGACCCGGCCGGGGCGATTCAGGTTCCCCTCGGCCAAGTCCGAGGAGGTGATCCCGAAGCTGTACGGCGCGTCCTTCAAGTTCGAGGTCATCGCCACGCAGACGAAATCCTCGCCGACCGCTTGGTAGCGGTCGTTCGATAGCACGATCACCGGCCGCCGGCGGTGCGACGTGAGGTCGGTGAATGGAACCGGGACGAGTACGATGTCACCCTGGGTCGGTGGCATTCCAGTCCTCGTCGTCGAACGGGTTGTCCCAGAAGGCGGTCGCCGACCCGGCCGCGGCGACCAGGTCGGCAAACCCGCCCGGGGGGGGGACGAACACGAATACTTCGACCGGCGTGCCCGCGGGAAGGGGGAGATTCAGTTCCACCTTACCACCCGGGCCGACTGTCGCGTCGGACTTAAACGCGCTGCCGTTCATGGTTCTCCTCAAAGGGTCGGGCCGATGGACCACGGGGCGAACTCCTCCTCGCCGACGCCGTTGATCTCGCTCTTGGTCCGCTCCCCGCTCGCGACCGCCAGGATCTTCTCGAAGATCTCCTGCCCGACTTCCTCCAACGACGCGCCTTCCAGCACCCGGCCGGCGTTGACATCCATGTCGCCGAACATGTGGTTGAACATCGGCGTGTTCGTCGCCACCTTGATCGACGGCGTCGGCTTGCACCCGAACACACTGCCCCGGCCGGTCGTGAACACGCACACGTTCGCCCCGCCGGCGACGATCCCGGTCATGCTCACCGGGTCGTACCCCGGCGTGTCCATCACCACGAACCCCTTCGCCGTCACCGGCTCGGCGTACTGGTACACGTCCACCATCGCGCTCGTCCCGGCCTTGGCGATCGCCCCGAGCGACTTCTCGTAGATCGTCGTCAGCCCGCCCTCCTTGTTGCCCGGCGACGGGTTGTTGTTGATCTCCGCCCCGAACAGCCCGGTGTACCACTCCCACCACCGGATCCGCTCGACCAATTTCTCGCCCACGGCCGTGCTCACCGCCCGGCGCGTGAGGAGGTGTTCGGCCCCGTAGATTTCCGGCGTCTCGCCCAGCACGCTCGTCCCGCCCTGCTGGACGATCAAGTCGCTCGCCACGCCGAGCGCCGGGTTCGCGGTCACGCCGCTGTTCCCGTCCGACCCGCCGCAGTTGGTGCCGAGGATGATGTGCTTGGCGGAAATCGACGTGCGGCGGGTGTCGTTCACCCGCGGCAGCATCTCGGCCACGGCCTTGACCCCGGCCTCGACGGTCTTGCCGATCCCCCCGCAGTCCTGGATGCTCAGCGACAGCGGTTGCTTCTTCTGCCCGTTGAGTTGGATCACTTCCAGGCGTTCGTTCTCGATCAGGTGGCTGGCCTGGACGATCTCGCAGCCCAAGCCGACGAGAAGGTAGGCCGCCACGTTGGCGTGGCGGGCGAAGCCGGCGAGGGTGCGTTCGAGTTGCAGGTGGTCCGGGCCGTCGAATTGCATCGCGCACCCCTGCCGGTGGACGATCGCGACGACGCCGTCCACGTTGGGGTACTGCTTGAGGACGCCCGACTCGCGGACCCGGTCGGTGATGTACTTGCTCGTGCTGGCCGAGCAGTTCACGGTGCTGATGACGGCGACGTAGTTCCGCGTCCCGTAGCGCAGGTGGTCGGGCTTGTCCGCCCCGCGGTCGAACCCCATGAAGGTCCGGTACTCGGCCGGCGGGGGCAGGGGGGCGGGGGTCGCGGTGGCGTGGGCGTAGTCGCGCTCGAGCGCCCCGATCTTGACGTTGTGGACGTGGACGTGGTCGCCGGCCGCGATGGCGCGGTTGGCGAACCCGATCACCTGCCCGTACTTCGAAATCGCGTCGCCCTCCTTCACCGGGCGGACGGCGAACTTGTGCCCCATCTTGATCGCGCCGGGGAGCGTGACCGTCCCGTCGTCCGACTTCAGTTCCGTCCCGGCCGGGATCGGGCGGCGGGCGACGGCGATGTTGTCCTGCGGGCGGAGGTGGACGGCGTAGTCCGAAAGCGGCGCGGCGGCCATCGTGGCGGTCCTTGCTGGTGCGTCTGGGGGCGGAGTGTCCCTTCACACTACCGGAAAGCGGCGGGGGCGGGGAGGTGAGTGCCGGCCCGCCACCGTACCGCTTGTGCGGGTTGTGCGACTCGTCGGGGTGGGCACCGGCGGGGTTCGCCCGAACCGCCGGGCGGACCGTTGCGAAGAACCCGCCGGGCGGTAAAAATCGCGGTGCGTGACGTACCCCGGCCGTGTCCGTTACCGGGTGATCCTCCTATCCTTACGGCCACCACCACGACTGCCGTGACAGGTCTCTGCGTACCGCGGAAAGGTCGGGCGATGGAAAAGGGGCTGTGCTACGGGGCGCTCGGGGTCGCGGCCGTGTTGCTTCTCGTGTTCTTGCTCGACCTCGTGATCGATAAGCCGTTCGGCGGCGGCCCGTTCGCCGTCGTGGACGTGTTCGGCATAGTCGGGTCCGGCGTCGTCGGCTATCTCGCCTGGAACGCCGCCCGCGACCTGAAATAGCGACCGCGCGTCGGCCATCGACCCATTTCCTGCCGCCCTTTCTACCCGTCCGAACCGCTCCGCTTCTCGCCGGCGTTGTCCGCGGCCGGGCCGTCGTACAATAGCCCCGCCCTCTCCGCCTCCCCGACCGCCGAGACCGCAATGGCGAAGACCACCGACCCGGCCCCCGCAGGCAAGGGCGACGCCCCCGCCCCGTCGCTCAACTTCGTCCAGGAAATCGTCGAGGAGCTCAACCGCACCGGGCGGTTCGGCGGGCGCGTCCACACCCGCTTCCCACCGGAGCCGAACGGCTACCTGCACATCGGCCACGCCAAGTCGATCTGCCTGAATTACGGCCTCGCCAGGAAGTACGGCGGGAAGTTTAACCTCCGCTACGACGACACCAACCCGACGACCGAGGAGCAGGAGTACGTCGACGCGATCCGCGACGACGTGCGCTGGCTCGGGGCCGACTGGGAGGGCCGCGAGTTCTACGCCTCCGACTACTTCGGCCGACTCTACGAGTGGGCCGAGCAGTTGATCCGCGCCGGCAAGGCCTACGTCTGCGACCTGAGCGGCGACGACATCGCCAAGTACCGCGGCGACATCAAGGGGGGCAAAAACAGCCCGTTCCGCGACCGGCCGGTCGAGGAAAGTCTCGACCTGTTCCGGCGGATGAGGGCCGGCGAGTTCCCGGACGGGGCGCGGACCGTGCGGGCGAAGATCGACATGGCGTCGCCGAACTTCCACCTCCGCGACCCGATTATGTACCGCATCCTGCACGCCCGCCACCACCGGACGGGCGACGCCTGGTGCGTCTACCCGATGTACGACTACGCCCACGGCGAGTCGGACTCGATCGAGGGCATCACCCACTCGATCTGCACGCTCGAATTCGAGATCCACCGCCCGCTCTACGACTGGTACGTCACCGCCCTCGGCATTTACCACCCGCAGCAGATCGAGTTCGCCCGGCTGAACCTGTCGTACACCGTGCTGAGCAAGCGGCGACTGATCCAGCTCGTCACCGACAAGCACGTCTCGGGCTGGGACGACCCGCGGATGCCGACCCTCTGCGGCGTCCGCCGCCGCGGGTACACGCCCGCCGCGATGCGGAAATTCTGCGAGCGCATCGGCGTCTCGAAGTTCAACGGCGTGATCGACGTGGCGTGGCTCGAAGACGCCCTGCGCGAGGAGCTGAACAAGACGGCGGCGCGGGTGATGGGCGTCCTCCGCCCGCTCAAGGTCGTGATCGAGAACTACCCCGCGGACGTGCAATCGGACGATTTGGAGGCGGTGAACAACCCCGAGGATGCGGCGGCCGGGACGCGGTCGCTGCCCTTCTCGAAGGAACTGTACATCGAGCAGGACGACTTCCGCGAGAACCCGCCGAAGGACTTCTTCCGCCTCGCCCCCGGCCGCGAGGTCCGGCTGCGCTACGCCTACTTCGTGAAGTGCGTCGGGGTCGAGAAGGACGCGGCCGGGAACGTGGTCGAGGTCCGCTGCACCTACGACCCGGCGACACGCGGCGGCGACGCCCCGGACGGCCGCAAGGTGAAGGGGACACTCCACTGGGTCGCGGCCGGGCACGCGGTCGATGCCGAGGTGCGCCTGTACGACCACCTGTTCCTCAAGTCCGACCCCGACGACGTGCCGGAGGGCCAGACCTACCTCGATAACCTGAACCCGAAGTCGCTCGACGTGCTAACCGGGTGCAAGCTCGAACCGGCGTTGGCGTCGGCGGTGGCTGGGAATACTTTCCAGTTCGAGCGGCTCGGCTACTTCTGCGTGGACAAGGACTCCGCGCCGGGCAAGCTGGTTTTCAACCGCGCCGTGACGCTGCGGGATACGTGGGCGAAGATCGAGAAGAAGAGCGGAAAATGACAGCTTTCTCGGACGAGGGGAGCATCAAATATGAATCGTATACATGCATCAGGTCGTGCGGTAGTCGTGTCGATAGGCCTGTGCGTGGGCTTCACGTCGTGCCGTGAACCGTCACCGCCGAAGGCACCCGGCTCATCCGGAACCCCTGAATACATGGAACTAGCCCGGAACGACTTCGAGACGATCGCTACGAGCGTCAAGAGACGGATCGAGAAATCGACCAAGAAAGAAGACGGTTTGGGATGGTATGAGTACCGTTCCCATCAAGTGGCCGAATCCTCGACCCAACCGAACGTTCCCGATTACGGCCGGATTACCGTTACCTCGTGGACGGTAGTGACGGACAAGTTCGCCGTCCAGTATGCGATCCGATCGCGGGGACTCACGAGGAGCGATCTCCAACCGGACGGGTCGTTACACGTCTCGTCCGAGCTAACGGCATACTACCTATTTCGGGGTGGAACTTGGGTCTTCGATCCGACCGACCGGTCACATGCGACGAGCCGAGAGAAACTGGGGAACCAATACGTCACCACC
>Ga0105048_10002608_pt1 | contig 29283 bp, 22 predicted proteins | sample MAT05_FD_78382 | JGI IMG/M metagenome (GOLD analysis project Ga0105048, IMG submission 78382) | Freshwater microbial communities from Lake Fryxell liftoff mats and glacier meltwater in Antarctica - MAT-05 | ecosystem: Environmental > Aquatic > Freshwater > Ice > Liftoff microbial mat | place... | reverse complement strand
TGGCCCAGATCGCTGCCGGTGCAGCCGTGTACCGCGCCGAGGCGAAGGTGTCGCGCGGCGGCGTGCCCGGCGAGGCCACGTTGCTCGCCGCCCGCGCGCTCACCGACGACGAGCGCCGCACCCGCTTCGAGGAGGTGTGGGCGATCGGCGGCCTCGAGATGCTCGGCGTGTTCAACGACATCCTGGTGAGCGAAGAGGCCAACGAACTGCTCTGCGAGCTGATCCGCGAGAAGATCCGTTCGATCGTGCACGACCCCGTGACCGCCGAGGCGCTGTGTCCGAAGGACCACCCGTTCGGCACCAAGCGGCCGTGCGTCGACACGAACTACTACGCCACCTTCAACCTGCCCCACGTGCGCCTCGTCGACCTGCGCACCGACCCGATCACCACCATCACCGAGACCGGCATCGAGACCGGCACCGAGGCGGATGGCGAGACGTTCGAGTTCGACGCGATCGTGTTCGCCACCGGTTTCGACGCGATGACCGGGGCGCTCGTCGGCGTCGACATCACCGGCAGGGACGGTCACACGCTGAAGGAGCAGTGGGCCCACGGGCCGGCCACGTACCTCGGCCTCACCACCGTGGGCTTCCCGAACTTCTTCACCATCACCGGCCCTGGCAGCCCCTCGGTGCTGTCCAACATGGCGGTGTCGATCGAGCAGCACGTCGACTGGGTCACCGATGCGATCGCCCATCTTCGAGACGTCGGCGGCGCCGGCGCAGGCACCGTTGGGTTGGCCGACATCGCGCCCACCGAGACCGCTCAGACCGCCTGGGGCGTGCACGTGAACGACTGCGCGAACATCACCCTCTACCCGATCGCGAACTCGTGGTACATGGGCGCCAACGTGCCGGGCAAGCCGCGGATGTTCCTGCCGTACGTGGGCGGCGTGGGCCCCTACCGGGTCATCTGCGACGAGGTCGTCGACAAGGGCTGGCTCGGATTCCGCATCGAGGCAACCCACTCCAGCCAATGCAACGACGGCGTGATCCGCGAGATCATGCCAGACGTCGGCATGGTGCTCGAGATGATGGCCACCCTCGAGCTGCCACTGGTGGAATCGATGTCGCCCGAGGAGGCCCGCGAGTTCATGAGCGCGTCATCGGCGATGCGTCCGCCCGGGCCCGCGGTCGGCGAGATCGTCGACGGCACCTTCCCCGCCGGCGACGGCACCCCCCTCACCTACCGCCTGTACCGGCCGGCCACCGACGGCCCGCATCCCGTGGTCGTGTACTTCCACGGTGGCGGCTGGGTGCTCGGCGACCACGAGAGCGACGACCCGTTCTGCCGAGATCTGTGCGTGCGCTCGAACGCGATCATCGTGTCGGCCGACTACCGCCACGCCCCCGAGGCCCGATTCCCCGTCGCGGTGCACGACGGCATGGCAGCACTCACCTGGGTGGCCGAGCATGCGACCGATCTCGGGGGCATACCCGGCCAGGTGGCGGTGGCGGGTTGGAGTGCCGGCGCGAACATCGCCGCGGTCACCGCTCATCTCGCCCGCGATGCCGGTGGGCCTGCCATCTCGGGTCAGCTGTTGCTCACGCCGGTCACCGACCTCAGCACCGACTCCGCGTCGTACATCGAGAACGGCGAGGGCTACGTGCTGACCGCTTCGCTGATGCACTGGTTCACCGATCACTACATCGATCCGGCCGACCGCACCAGCCCGCTGGCCTCGCCGCTGCTGGCCGCCGACCTGGCGAACCTGCCGCCGGCCACCATCATCACCTGTCAGTTCGACCCGCTCCGCGACGAGGGCACCGCCTACGCACACGCACTTGCCGAGGCGGGCAACGAGGTCCACCACATCAGCGCCCGGGGCCACACGCACACGTCGCTGACGATGGTCGACATCATCATCTCCGGCGTGTCGTACCGCGAGCAGATGGGTGCTGCCCTGCGTTCCTTCTTCGACCGGGCGAGTACCTCGGCCGCCGTCGGAGCCTGACGACCAGCGCGCCCGAGGGGGTGACCGCATGCCCCGGACCGAGAGCGCGTCCGGACAGGTACTCGTCCGGACGTGAGAGTACCGTCGGGTGCATGAGCGTCGCCGTCGAGGAAGCACAGGAGTTCCTCGTCGATCACTGGTCCGCGGACGTGAACCGTCGGGAGTGGATGGAGCTCGTGATCGACGAGCGATGGGCTGCGTTGCGGTGGCCCACCGAGTGGTACGGCCGCGGCCTCGACGACGGCGAAGCCAAGGAGGTCGAGGCCGTCTTCGCGGCAGCGGGCGCGCCCGGACCGGGACAGGACATCTACAACCTCTGGGCGGGCACCATGATCGCCGCCGGCACCGACGAGCTGAAGCGCCAGTTCCTGAAACCGCTCCTGATGGACCAGGTGGCGATGTGCCTGCTGTACAGCGAGCCGGGTGCGGGCTCCGACCTCGCCGGCATCCGCACCACGGCGGTCCGCGACGGCGACGAATGGGTGGTGAACGGCCAGAAGGTCTGGACATCGGGCGCCCGCGATGCCGACTACGGCATGCTCATCGCCCGAACCGACTGGGACCAACCGAAGCACCGGGGGATCAGCTTCTTCTGGTTCCCGATGAAGCAGGCCGGCGTCGAGGTGCGCCCGCTGCGCCAGATGACCGGCGATGCCCGGTTCAACGAGGTGTTCGTCACCGACGGGCGGGTGCCAGAGGCCAATCGGCTGGGTGACCTGAACAAGGGCTGGTGGGTGCTGCAGACGGCACTCGCCTACGAACGCGCCGTGATGGGCGTGTCGCGTCGCGGCCCGAGCTCGGGGGGCGAGGGCGCAACGGCGAAGTCGCACGGGCGGATCCCCACCCCCGACCTCTCGCTCGTCGAGCTCGCCCGCACCATGGGTCGCTCCGACGATCACACGGTCCGTCAGGCGCTGATGGAGCTGCACATCCGTCGGGCCGTGAACGACTGGAACGCGGAGCGGTCGAAGGCCGTCATGCAGGCGGGTGGCTCATCGCCGCTGGCGTCGCTCGGCAAGCTGTCGCTCGCCCAGATCCTGCACTTCGCGGGCCGGGTCGAGGCGACGATCCTCGGCATGGATGCAACGCTCGACGGCGACGAGTTCCCTCGCTCGCGCGACGCCAACTACTCGCAGCAGAACGCGTACTTCTTCTCGATCGGCGGCGGCACCGACCAGATCCAGCGCAACATCATCGGCGAGCGTCTCCTCGGCCTCCCCAAAGAGCCCGAGGTCGACCGCGACATGCCGTTCCGACACGTGCCGGTCAGCGGACGATCAACGGTGAGCTGAGCAGCTCAGCGTCGAGGACGGCATCGAGGAAGCGCAGCGCAGCGTTGGCCGACTCGCGCCGCCACAGCGCCACCACGTCCGCCGGGTCGGCCCCAGCACGAGACACTGCGATCACCGCGATCTGGGCTCGTTGGCGCTCGAGCAGTGCGCGTGTGTCCACCTGATTGGCCTGTGCCAGCACGAGCTTGAGCAGCAGCTCGCTGCGCACGTCGCGCAGGTGCACCGTCGGCGTGTCGAGCCATCGTCGCAACTGGGCTCTGCCCCGTCGCGTGGGTGCGAGCAAAGTGCGGTTGCCGCCCGCCGTGCCGGGCTCCTCCCCCACGGCCTCGAGGTAGCCGCGAGCGGTGAGCTGACCGATCGCTCGATAGGTGAGCGCCCGCGACAGCGACCACACACGTCCGACGTCACCGTCGGGCGCCAGCCGCTTCGCCACGGCGAAGCCGTGCGCCGGGGCAACGGCGAGGATGCCGAGACACGCCCACTCCCCGAGCAGCAGCTCGTCGTCGGAGGTCCTCGCCATGACCCCATGCTGTCATCACACGGGTGACACGTCGATGTCGGTGGCCTTCACCGCTGCGTGCACGGCATCGCCTGGGCGCAGGTGCAACGCATCGAGAGCACCGGCAGTGACCTCTGCGGTGAGCGGCATCACCCCGTCGACCACCACGCGGACCCGGTCGCCCAACCGGTCGATGTCGACGATCACGCCGGACCAGACGTTGCGCGCGCTCGACGTCGGGGCCTCCCGGGTGAGCACCACCGAGTGTGGACGGATGACGGCGAGCGTCTCGCCAGGCGCTGCATCGGCGATCACCACCGCTGCACCGGTGTCGGTTCGCAGCACCCCGTTGGCCACGATGCCGCGCACGAGGTTCACCCCGACCAGATCGGCGACGTAGCGCGATCGGGGCCGAGCGGTCACCTCGGCGAGCGTGCCCATCTGGACGATTCGCCCCGCTTCGAGGATCGCGACCCGATCGGCCAACGCGTACGCGTCGACCGGATCGTGCGTGACCAGCAATCGCATGCCGTCGAACGACGACAGGTGCTGGCGGAGGTCGCGTCGCACCGCTGCGCGCGTGCCCACGTCGAGCGCAGCCAGTGGCTCGTCGAGCAGCAACAGCCGCGGATCGGATGCGAGGGCTCGAGCGAGCGCCACCCGCTGCGCCTGGCCACCCGACAGCTCGCGCGGACGCTGCTCGGCATACTCGGCGAGCGCCATCCGTTCGAGCCACTCGCGCGCCCGTCGACGAGCCTCGGCCTTGGCCGTGCCGCGTGCCCGCAGGCCGAACGCGACGTTCTCGAGCACCGACATGTGCTCGAACAGCAGGTAGTGCTGGAACACCACGCCGATCGGCCGCTGCTCGGGTTCGACGAACACCCCGGCGCCGTCGTCGACCACGAGAGCGTCGATCGCGACCCGGCCGGCATCGATCGGCTGCAGCCCGGCAAGGGCCCTCAGCAGGGTGCTCTTGCCCGCACCGTTCGGGCCGAGCACCGCCACGAGCTCTCCGGGCTCGATATCCAACGTCGCGTCGAGATCGAGCGATCCGAGTCGGAGCTGCACCTGTGCCGAGATGCTCATGCGCTCACCGAGACACGTGCACCGAACCAACGGTCGCGCAGACCCACCAGCACGGCGAACGAGATCGCGATCAACACGAGTGCCAGCACGATCGCCGCCTCCGGATTGGTCTCGAGCGACAGGTACACGGCAAGCGGCATCGTCTGGGTGGTGCCGGGGAAGTTGCCGGCGAAGGTGATCGTCGCGCCGAACTCTCCGAGCGCACGCGCCCACGACAGCACCGCCCCCGCGACGAGCGCCGGCCGCACGGCGGGCAACGTGACGCGACGGAACGTGTACCAACGCGACGCCCCGAGCGTGCGCGCGGCGTCCTCGACCCGCTGATCGAGTTGACGCAGCGCCGCCTCGACGGTGATCACGAGGAATGGCATCGCGACGAACGTCTGGGCGACCACCACCCCGGCGGTCGTGAACGGCAGCCGCAGGTCGAACCAGCGGTCGAGGTACTGACCGACGAGCCCTCGCCGACCGAGTGCGAAGAACAGGGCGACGCCGCCCACCACCGGTGGCAGCACCATCGACAGCGTGCAGAGGGCGCGCACGACGGTGCGGCCGGGGAACTCCACCCGGGCCAGCACCCAGGCCAACGGCACCCCGAACACCACCGAGAGCGCTGTGGCCCACAGCGAGCAGACGAGCGACAGGCGCAGTGCGGTGAGCGCATCGTCATCGGTGAGGTACCCCCACGCATTCGACCACGGTGCTCGCCACAGCAGACCGATCAGGGGCAGCGCGAAGAATGCCACGGCGATCGCGGCCAGTACCAGCGCTACAGCGGGCAAGCGCGCCCGTGAACCACGACGCCGGCCAGAGCTCATGGAGCGAGGAACCCGTAGGACTCGAGGATCGCCTGGCCCTGCTCGGACAGCACGAAGTCGATGTACGCCTGCGCCCCGTCGGGGTTCGTGGCCTCGGAGGTGACCGCGAGCGGGTACTCGGCGACGACGTTGATGTCGTTCGGGATCGCCACGCCTGCGGCATCAGGACCGGCGGCGATGACGTCGGTGCGATAGACGATGCCAGCGTCGGCTTCGCCGAGGGTCACCTTCGAGACCACCGCCTTGACGTTCTCCTCCAGCGACTTCGGCGTCACCGTCACCTCCGCGTTGGCGAAGACCACGCTCGCGTACGTGCCGCAGGGCACCTCGGGGGCACACGTCACCACGATCAGATCTTGGTCCCCGAGATCGGCCACGCCCGTGATGCCCGTCGGGTTCCCCGGACCGACGATGATCTCCAAACGGTTGCGGGCGAACACCACCGGCTCGGTGGTGTTGCCTGCTGCGTCGACGAGCTCGGCCATGTTGCTCTGGTCGGCCGACGCGTACACATCGGCTGGGGCGCCTTCGCCGATCTGGGTGACGAGCTCGGACGACGCCGCGAAGTTGAACACGACCTCTGCATCCGGGTACTCGACCATGAACGCGTCGCCGATCTCCGTGAACGCCGCGGCGAGCGACGCGGCGGCGAACACGGTGACTGTCCGATCCTGCTCGCTCGAGGATCGCTCGTCGTCTCCGCATGCGGCAAGGGCGACACCGAGGGCGATGAGCGGCGGGGCGACCAGGCGAGCGCGAACGTGCATGCGCGCACAATAGTCAGTAGTTGACTATCGTGCCAGCCACACCGCCGACGAGTGCGGCCGTCACCTCACTAGCCTCGGCGGCGTGCCCACGTCCCACCGGTCCGCGCTCACCACGGCGTGGCTCGAGCGTCGCTCACTGCTGCACGCGGCCATGTCACCACGAGGCCGGACGATGGCGATCACCACCAGCCGAGTCGCGCCCGGTGCTGCCGTCGAGCTGATCGATTTGCTGCTGGTCGACATCGCAACCGGTGCGGTGTCGACGCTGCCGGCCGCCGGACCCGACGACCACACTGCCACCTGGTCACCGGACGGAACCCGCGTGGCCTTCATCAGTGCCCGGCGCGGCGCATCGCAGGTGGTGGTGGCCCGCCCCGACGACGCTGCTCCGAGGATGGTGACGAGCCTCGCGGGCGCCGCATCGGGGCCGGTCGGCTGGTCACCAGACGGCGCACGGCTGGTGCTCGAGGCGACTCGCGGGCGAGGCATCGATCATGACTCCCCGTACCGGGTCACCCGCGCCGTGCAGTGGGCGGACGGGATCGGTGCCCTCGACGATCCGCCGCAGCTCGTCGCCGTCGATTCGGGCACCGGGGTGGCGCACCTGCTCACCGACGACGAATGGCGGTGGTCACTGCCACGCTGGTCGCCCGACGGCCGAACCGTTGCAGCACGCGCCTCCCACGACCCCAGCGGTCGGCGGCGAGGGATGCACGTTCGACTCGTCGACACGGTGACCGGCCGAATCACCGAGCCCGACGTGCCAGCGGGATTCGCCACCGTGCCCATCTGGCTCGCCGACGGACGGCTGGTGGTGCTCAGTGTGCAGCCCGAAGGACGGCCGTTCGGCGCGCAGGCGCAGCTCCATCTCGTCGGCCTGGACGGGACCGTGCAGCGTCTCCACGACCGCGCTCCGTTCGCGCTCGGTGGCGACGTCTACGCCGACAACGCGTCGGTGCTCTGCGTCGAGTACGAGTCGGCGATCGTGGCCGCCACCGCCGACGGTGCGCAGCGGCTGTTCGTGCGCCACCACGACGGGGGGCGGATGGGCATCTCGCGGGCCCGCGAGCCGCTGCCGACGGTGCTGATGATCCACGGCGGCCCGAACGCCGCGTTCGGCGAGGCCTTCTCGCTCGACGCCCAGACGTTGTGCGCTGCCGGGTTCGGTGTGCTGTACGCGAACCCGCGTGGCTCGACCGGCTCGGGTGATGCGTTCACCCACGCCGCGCATGGCGACTGGGGCGGAGCTCCGGTCGAAGACCTCCTCGCGGTGCTCGATCACGGCATCGACCTCGGCTGGATCGACGGCGACCGGGTGGGCGTCACCGGCAACTCCTACGGCGGCTACCTGACGGCGTGGCTCGCGTGCACCACCGATCGATTCGCCGCGGCCGTCGCCGAGAATCCGGTGACGGACCTGCTGAGCATGTACGGCACGAGCGACATCGGCGCCACGTTCCTGCCCGGTCACCTGGGTGCGACGCCGGTCGACGACCCCTCGGCCTATCTCCGCTGGTCACCGATCCTGCATGCGCACCGGTGCACCGCGCCGATGTTGTTCGTCGTCGGGGGCGCCGATCGCCGCTGCCCGCCGACGCAGTCGTTCCAACTGCATCGGGCGCTACACGCACACGGCACCCCCAGCGAGGTCCTGGTGCTGCCGGGCGAGGCCCACGAAGGAACGACCTACGGCTCGCCGGCGGCACGCCTCGCCCACGACGACGCCCTGGTCGAGTGGATGGAACGATGGCTGCTCGGCCGAGGTGTGCCTCCATCGACATGATCCGAGTCGGCGGCGTCAGCGTTCACGTCGCGGGAACCTACTGCGCGCGTGCGATGCTCTCGGACCATGGGGACAGCACCGAAGGATGCCACCGACCACACCCGTACTGCGAACGCACCGCGCTCGTTCGAGTTCGACGACGGCGACTTCGATCGGGCCGAGCGAGGGCTGCTCGCCACCCATCCGACCGGCGTGATCGAGGGGCCGTTCGGTCCGGTGTTCGACGTGAACCGGTACGCCTTCATCGAACGCGACAGCGTCAACCCCGACACCGTGCACCCGAGCCTGTGGCGACAGGCGCAGCTGAACGGCATCCACGGCCTGTTCGAAGTCGCCCCCGGCGTGTGGCAGGCCCGCGGCTACGACATCTCGAACGTCACCTTCATCGCCGGTGACACCGGCTGGATCGTCATCGACCCGCTCACCGTCGAGCCATGCGCGAAGGCGTGTCTCGACCTCGCCAACGCACACCTCGGCGAACGCCCGGTGGTCGCGGTGATCTACACCCACTCGCACGCCGACCACTTCGGCGGCGTGCTCGGTGTGACCACGCAGTCCGACGTCGACGAAGGCCGCTGCCGGATCATCGCCCCAGAGCACTTCCTGCGCGAGACCGTGGGCGAGAACGTGATCGCCGGCTACGCCATGGCTCGGCGTGCGCTCTACCAGTTCGGCCCGCTGCTGCCCGCCGGCCCGCGCCAGCACGTCGACTGCGGGCTCGGCAAGGCGATCCCGCTGTGGGTGTCGGGCCTCATCGCGCCCAGCGAGGACATCACGGCCACCGGCCAGGAACTCGTCGTCGACGGCGTGCGGGTGATCTTCCAACTGACGCCCGAGACCGAGGCTCCGGCGGAGATGAACTTCTTCTTCCCCGACCACGGCTGGCTGTGCACGGCCGAGAACTGCACCCACACCATGCACAACCTCGTGCCGATCCGCGGCGCGCTGATCCGCGACTCGTTGAAGTGGTCGAAGTACATCGGCGAGATGATCGAGCTGTTCGGTGTCGACACCCAGCTGATGTTCGCCTCGCACCATTGGCCGCGCTGGGGCAACGAGGACGTGCTGCAGTACCTGGTGCGCCAGCGCGACCTGTATCGCTGGATGCACGACCAGACCATGCGTTTCGCCAACCACGGCTACAACGCGACCGAGATCGCCGAGCTGCTCACGCTGCCGCCCGAGTTCGCGGCCGAGGGCCACACCACGGGCTACTACGGAGACCTCGTACACAACGTGAAGGCGGTGTTCCAGCGCTACCTCAGCTGGTACGACGGCAACCCGGCCAACCTGTGGAAGCTACCGCCGGTCGACGCCGGGAAGCGATACGTGGAACTGGCCGGCGGGCCCGACGCCCTGCTGACCCAGGCCCGTGCGTCGTTCGAGGCAGGCGACTACCGCTGGGTGGCCGAGCTGCTGAACCACCTGGTGTTCGCCGACCCGACCAATCCGGCGGCCCGCGAACTGCAGGCCGACACCTTCGAACAGCTCGGCTACCAGGCGCAGTCGGCCACCTTCCGCAACGCGTTCCTGATGGCTGCGCAGGAACTGCGCCACGGCACGCCCGATCCCAAGCCAGCCACCCGGAACAGCTACCTCGACGCGATGACGATCGACCAGATCTTCGACAGCCTCGCCGTCAAGCTCAAGAGCGAAGAGGTCGGCGGTCTGGCGGTGTCGGTGAACTTCAGGTTCACCGATCTGGGCGAGGACTGGGTGCTCGCGCTGTCGAACCGCACGCTGCACGCCGTCGGCGGTCGCCACGACACCGACGCGGCCGTCACGCTGACCATCACCAAGCGCGTGCTGCAGCAGGTGATCGAGGGCGCCACCACGTTCGCCGGTGCCATCGAGGCCGGCGATGCCACGGCAACTGGTGACGTGTCCGCCGCCGGGACGATCTTCGACCACCTCGACGTGTTCATGAACTTCTTCAAACTCGTCGAACCCTGAGAGCAGCACCACACGCACCACCGGCGCCACCAACGCTGGGGTCGCCTGCGGGTCGCGCAGCGGCTTGATCGAGAAGAGATCATCGCTTCGGGTGTTCGTGGTGCTGGACGTCCACGATCCTCGTCATGACCGCAACACTCATCGCCGGCAGACATGGCGCGAGATGTTGCCGATGCCAGACTCCATGCCGTGCCGATCAGCCGACGCCTGTTCCTCGCTGGCGGTGCCGTCGTCGTGGTCGGTGCCTGCACTGCGACCGACACCGACACGAGCGACACGACCGGCACCGAACCAGGCGAGGTCGTGCCGGTGGTCGGCACCCCCCTGGCGCTGCGCACCCGGTGGGCTTCCGATCCGTACTCGCTCGGCTCGTATTCATTCCTGCCGGTGGGCGCCACGCCCGATGACCGTCTCGTGTTGCAGACGCCGGTGAGCGCTCGCATCGTCCTCGCCGGCGAACACACCGACACAGACGCACCTGCCACCACCCACGGCGCCCTCGCCAGCGGGCGACGCGCAGCCGAGCAGGTGCTCGGGTCGGGGGTGTCGGGGCCGGTGTTGATCATCGGCGCCGGCATCGCCGGTCTCGGCGCCGCACGTGTGCTGATCGCCGCTGGCGTCGAGGTGATCGTGATCGAGGCCCGCGACCGCATCGGCGGACGCATCCACACCGCGAGCACGCTCGGCCCGCCGATCGACCTCGGCGCGGCATGGATCCACGGCGTCGACGGTAACCCTGTCGCCGAACTCGCGACATCGCTCGGCATCTCGTGGTCGGTCACCGACCTCAGCGAGGCCGTCACCTTCGACACGTCCGGCGCGCCGATCGACCCCACGATCTCGGCCGCACTCGCAGCGATCGCCAACGAGGTGCTCGAGGACGCCGTCGGGCGCGCCGAGCAACTCGACACCGACGTGGCGATCAGGATCATGGTCGACCAGGTACTCGACGAGTGGGTCGACAAGGGCGATCTCGACGACGACGGCCGGGCGCTCGTGTTGCTCGAGATACGCCGCATCGTCGAGCACGAGATGGCCGCGGCGCTCGACGAACTCAGCACCTGGTGGGGCGACGAAGGCGACGAGATCGCGGGTGCCGAAGTCGTGCTGCCCGTGGGCTACGGGCCGTTGGTCGATTCGCTCGCACAGGGCGTCGATCTCCGCCTCTCCTCACCGGTCGCGATCATCTCGACCGACGACCTGGGCGTACTGGTCACCACGACCCACGGCGACACCCTCACGGGCACGTCAGTGATCGTGACCCTCCCTCTGGGCGTGCTGCAGGCCGGTTCGGTCACCTTCGACCCACCGCTGCCCGACACCCACACCGCCGCCATCTCGCGCCTCGGCATGGGCGCGTTGGAGAAGGTCGTGATCGTTGCCGACGAGCGCTGGTGGGACACCGGCACCGACCTCTTCGGCGTCAGCCGCGACGACGGCCGCTTCCTCGAATGGCTCGACCTCACCGATCATCTCGCCACACCGGTCGTGATCGGCTTCACCGCAGCTGCTCCTGGGTGGGAACTGGCCGAGGTCGCCGATGACGAGGTCGTTGCCGATGCGCTCGCCACGTTGCGCTCGTTGCGGCCCTGACAGACTCACGGCCGTGCAGCCATTCACGATTGCCGTACCCGACGCCGTCCTCGACGATCTGCGCGACCGACTCGCCCGCACTCGTTGGCCCGATCAGATCCCCGGTACCGGGTGGGACTACGGCGCAGAGATCGATGCTGTGCGCGACCTGTGCGAGTACTGGCGCACCTCGTTCGATTGGCGCACGGCCGAGGCCGAACTGAACCGCTGGCCGCAGTTCACCACCGATATCGACGGCATCCACCTCCACTTCGTCCACGCCCGCAGCCCGCACCCCGACGCGATGCCGCTGTGCATCACCCACGGCTGGCCCGGTTCGATCAGCGAGTTCCTCGACGTGCTCGGGCCCCTCACCGACCCCGCGGCTCACGGTGGCGACGCCCGCGATGCGTTCCACGTCGTCGCCCCGTCGATGCCCGGCTACGGCTTCAGCGGGCCCACCACCGTCACCGGCGTCGACATCCGCAGGGTGGCGGCAACCAACGTCGCACTCATGGCTCGGCTCGGCTACGAGCGCTACGCGGCACAGGGCGGTGACTGGGGCGGCATCGCCACGGCGCACATGGGGCAACTCGATCCCGAGCACCTGTACGGCATCCACGTGAACATGGCGATCCCGCGGCCACCCGACGGCGACCCCCTGGCCGGCGTGACACCCGACGAGATGCAGGGCCTCGCCGACATGGCCCACTTCCGCGACCACGAGACCGGCTATCAGCGCATCCAGGGCACCAAGCCGCAGACCCTCGCCTACGGTCTCAACGACTCCCCCGCGGGCCTCGCCGGATGGATCCTCGAGAAGTTCCGCACGTGGAGCGACTGCGACGGCGACGTGTTCACGACGTTCACCCGCGACCAGCTGCTCACCAACATCACCATCTACTGGGTCACCGGCACGATCAACTCGAGCACCCGGCTGTACTTCGAGTCGAGCCGCAGCGGTGGTCTCGGGGCACTCGAGGGTCGTGTCGAGGTGCCCACCGCCATCGCGATGTTCCCGCACGAGCTGTACCGCCCACCGCGCTCGTGGTGCGAGCAGGTGTACGACGTGCAGCAGTTCACCCACATGCCCTCTGGCGGACACTTCGCCGCGATGGAGGAACCCACTCTCCTCGTCGACGACGTGCGCACCTTCTTCCGCCGCTTCCGCTGACGCTTGTTCCGCGCCACCCGTCAGCGTTTCGGGACGACCGTCAGCGGCAGGCACTTCATCGGTCGCAGGAAGATGCTCGGCTCGTGCACGGGTGACGGCATCGCCGCGGCGAGCTCGAACGATTCGAAGCGGTCGAGGATCGCCCTGAACGAACTCGCCATCTCCTGACGAGCCAGTGCGGCGCCGACGCAGAAATGTGCACCGAATCCGAATGCAGCATGGTTGCGTGCGTTCGGCCGGGTGATGTCGAACCGGTCGGGTTCGTCGAACACCCTCGGGTCGCGGTTGGCCGCACCGAAGCGCATCATCACGTTGGCGCCCACGGGGATGTCGGTGTCCGCCACGCGCGCGGGGCACACCGCCTGGCGCCAGAGCCCCTGCACAGGGGCATCGAAGCGGAGCACCTCCTCGATGAAGTTGCCCATCAGCTCGGGCTGCTCGCGCAGCAGTTGTTGCTGATCGGGGAAGCGCACCAGCAACCACATGCCGGCCGACAGGGCCGCTGTCGTGGTCTCGAACCCGCCGGTGACCAACTGGTGCATGAGGTCCTGCAGCTCGTGCATCGTGAACGGCTCCTCGTCCTCACCGTGGGCGTGCACGAGCATCGAGATCAGGTCGGGCCCCTGCTCGGCGCGGCGACGATCGAACTCGCGGGCGAGGAACTGCTGCGCCTCCACCTCGATCGCGGCCTCGGCCTTCGCCTCGTCCACCGACATCTGCGGTCGGTTGGCGAGCGCGAGCATTGCGTCGGCCCACCGCCGGAACGTGCGGTAGTCGGCGCGGTCGAGGCCGAGCTGTTCGGTGATGAAGATGCCGGGCAGCGGCAGCGCGAAGTCGCCGACGAACTCACACTCGCCACGCTCGGCGATCCCGTCGACCAGCTCACGGGCGATCTCGTCGATGTGCGGTGTGAACTCGCGCACGGCCGCCGGCGTGAACACCCGGTTCACGAGCTTGCGATACCGGGTGTGCACTGGCGGATCGGTGCGCTGCAGCGTGGCCTGCCGGGGCCAGCCGTGCTCGACCAGCATGTGGTGGTAGGCGATCTGTGCCTCGCTCGCTCGGCGCGAGCGGGCAGGGGTGCTGGAGAACGTCGACACGTCCTGCAGCGCTTCGCGTGTCTCGGCGAGACCGCCGATGACCCAGAGGTCGATGTCGTCCTCGTGCCACACCGGACACTCGGCCATCCTGGTCGCGTAGTACTCGAAGGGGTCGTCCTGCACGGACGGGTCGGTGAGGCCGGACATGACCGCACGATACGCAGGATGCGTGGCCACCCGGGACTCGGAGCGCGCCGACCCACCTCACACGAGTGGGACGAAGGGACCGAAAGACCCCTTCAGTCGGGGGGGTCGGTTGCCGATGTGACGAGTGATGTCCGAGACCACCCACTTCGCGCGCCCCGCTGATGCCGCAGGCGGTGCCGAGGTGCTGGCTGGAGCGGATCAGACGATCTACATCGGCCGCCAACCCGTGTTCGATCGCCATCGCAGGACCGTCGCCTATCAGTTGATGCATCGCGGCGCGTCGGATGCACCGGCGCCCGACGGCCTCGCCGCATCCGAGGCCACGACCCAGCAACTGGTGGAGCACACCCTGCTGCAGTGGGGCGTCGACAAGCTGCTCAACGGCAAGCCGGGCCATGTGCACGTCGACGCCATCTTCCTGGCGAAGGGCTTGCACCTCACCCTGCCGCAGCAACAGGTCGTGCTCGAGATCCGGGGCGACGACGACCCCGACGGCATGCTCTACGTCCACGCGCTGGAGGCCAAGGCCGCCGGCTACCGCCTCGCGTTGTGCCACCTCCCCGATCGCCAACACCCGACGGCGGTCGATCTGCTGGGCCTCGCCGACGTGGTGAAGGTCGACATCACAGCCGTCGACCCCGAACGACTCGGAGCGATGGTCAAGGCCTTGCGCGTCCAGGCACCGTTCGCGATGTTGATGGCCGAGTGCGTCGAGGAGCTGCACCAGTACCGGTCGGCCATGACGCTCGGGTTCGACCTCTTCGAGGGATTCTTCTTCGCCAAGCCCGAGGTGCTCACCAAGTCGGCCCGCACCGTCAGCAGTACAGCGGCGATCGCACTGCTCGCCGAGGTGCAATCGCCCGACGTCAGCCTGAAGCGCCTCGAGCAGCTCGTGATCACCGACCCGACGATCGCGTTCCGTCTGCTCAGCCTCGTGAACTCGAGCATGACCGGTCTCGCCACCCGGGTCGACTCGGTGTACCACGCACTCGTACTACTGGGCATCGAGCGTGTCCGCCAGATGGCGACGCTGCTGACGATGGCGTCTCGGTCGAAGGAGAACGACGAGATCATCCAGCTCGCCGCGATCCGCGCCTGGATGGCACGTGCCACCGTCGACGCGCCCGAGCTCGAGAACAGCGCGTTCACGGCCGGTCTGCTCTCGGTGCTCGACGTGGTGTTCCGCATCCCGATGGCGGAGCTGGTCGAGGACCTCCCGCTCGCCCCGAGCGTCGCCGAGGCGCTGGTGCACGGCACCGGCCCCCTGGGTGATGTGCTCGACGCCGTCCGTGCCTACGAGCGAGCCGACCTCCACGCGCTCGAACGGCTGCGTCCCGGCCAGCTGGCCAGGTACCTGCAGGTGTACCGCGACGCCGCAGCGTGGGCACACGAACTGCGCACCCAGATGAACGCCGTGTCGGCAAACTCAGCTCGTGAGGCGTGACTCCCGTCAGCCGATCCCGAATCGGCGCGCAACGGCACGTCGTGCTACCAGCCGTGGTCGTCCAACTGACCGGATGACACCACGACCGTCGGGTGCCGGCCCGTCGGGTTCAGTCGTCGAGGTCGGTCGGCGAGTCAGTCGTCGAGCGAGATGACGAAGGCCTGGTGCGCCGGCACCCGGCCGTCGAGCACTGCGGTGAACGCCGAGGCGACTGCTTCGGGCCCGCGATGCTCGACGATCTCGAGCCAGCCTGCGGCCGACGCGGTGAACACGTCCCACGACGACCCGACTCGCTCGTCGAAACCGCTGCCGCCCCAGTCGGCCACCCGGCGCTGCACGTGGTCGGGCGCGAAGAACATCTTCGGCGCCGGACCGGGGAGTTGCACGCCGAAGCGGACGTCCTCCCAATGGGTGGCGCCCACCTGGCAGCTGTGGCGCAGGGCCTCGCCGAAGTGGCCGTGCACCTCGGCCAGCACCGCGGCGTCGCCACCCATGTCGACCAGCACCGACGCCACCGAGGCGTCGAGCGAGGCAACCTCGCCGTAGGTGACGACACGGTCGAAGTAGCCCACCGATACGACGAATTCGGCGTTGCGTGCCGACGTCAGCCCCACCACCTCGATGCCATCGCGGGCGTGCAGCAAGGCGGCGAGTGCAAGCCCTGTCTTGCTCGACGCGCTGGCGATGATCACCTGGTGGGCGCCGAAGGTGTCCTCTCCTGACAGCCAGTCGTCGATCAGGAACGAGGTGGTGAACAGCGGCCGCAACACCGCATGCACGTGCTCGTCGTGAGCATCGGCACGATCGACCACGCGCATGTACTGGTTGTACACGGGCGGCAGCGTCGCCCGGTGGGCGGCGACGTCGACGAAGCTCGTCGGCGTGACCCGCCCGGCGGTCACGACGAGGTGGGTCGACATCGGGAAGTAGCCGTACACCCGCTCGCCGTCGATGATGCCATCGGCCCGCGAGGCCACGACGTCGGCGAAGCCCCACACGGGCACGCGTCCCCACCCGTCGGCGGCCGGGAAGAAGTTCCAGTACCCCATCGCTTCACCGAACGCGCCGTAGGTGATGTTGTTCGCGGTCAGCGCGGCATGGTCGAGGTGGAGCAGCACCTGCCCGTCATCGAGATCGGGCACGGGGCCCTCGTGCACCCGGTGTTCGCGCAGATCGGTGCGGCGCACCTCGAAGTCGATGGCACTGTCGGGTGTCTGGGTCGCGCTCGGGTCCATGGCGGCCGACCCTACGTGCCACGATCTCCCCATGGGAAGCCTTGCTGACGGCGTGAGCCTCACCGCGTCAGCTCATCACAGCATCACCGAACGACAGGAGTCGCACATGGAACGGATTCGTCAGATCGACCCGAGCGAGTGGGATCAGCGCCTGCAGGATGCGACCAAGCCCGACGAGCGCACCCCGTTGGAGAACGGGCTGATGCGCTACTTCGCGCACCGGCCCGAGTTGGCCACCGGGCTGATGGCGTTCGCCGGCGGGCTGAAGCGCCACCGTCGCCTCGATCCCCGCCTCGTCGAGCTCGTGCGACTGCGCATCGCATTCCACAACCAGTGCCGCAGCTGCATGGCCATCCGCTACACCGACGCGCTCGACGCCGGCCTCACCGAGGACCTCGTGTGCTCGCTCGAGCGTCCGTACGACGCCGCCGACCTCACTCCGGCCGAGCGGGTGGCGATCCGCTTCGGCGAGCTGTTCGCGACCGATCACCTGGCGATCGACGACGACCTGTTCGTCGAACTGCACGAGCACTTCGACGACGGCGAGATCATGGAGCTCGCGCTCGACGCCGCGCTGTTCGTCGGCGTCGGCCGCCTCGGGGCTGTGCTGCACATGGTGGAGGAACTGCCGACGGCGTTCCAGGAAACGCCGGTTGGTCCCGGCGCCGTCAGCCCGTGGGGCAACGACGCCGTCGTCGTTCGCTGATCAGGTGGCTGGGTGCCCCAGCACGACCTCGTAGCTCCACAGCTCGGCCTGGATCGGCATCGGAGGCTGAGCTGGCTGACCTTCGGTGTCGGGACCTCGGTGGCCGTGAGCGAACGACGCCGACGTGCGCCAGGCGTCGAACGAGGCCTCGTCACGCCAGCGGGTGACGACGAGCCAGGTGGTGCGATCATCCACGGGCTTCAGCAGTTCGAACCCCTCGAATCCCTCGTGGCCGTCGACAGCACCGGCGCGGGCGGCGAAGCGACGAGCGACCTCCTCCCCCATCTCGGCGGGAACGGTGAGTGCGTTGATCTTGATCACGGACATGTCTCGATGATGCCACGCGCGCGCACTCGTGCCGGATCCGGCGACCGATGTCGTACCGACGATGGATGCGATCGTCGGGCTCGGACACGCCAGCGGGCACGGTGAACCGCATGACCGTGACGTGGTTGCCGTCCGCCTCGTGATGGACTCGACCCTGTGACGTCACGGTGCCAGCCGTGTGACCGCGGCGACAGGGCCGAAGGTCATCGCAGCGGATGTGGCAAGCTCGTGGTGTGGCACGCACTCGGGATGACTGGGCCACCAGCGTCGTGCTGGCCGATGGCGAGACCGGATACGTCCGGGCATTGACGCCAGCCGATGCGCCGGCATTGCTCGCCTTCCACGAACGACAGCCCCGCGAGAACCTGTACCGCCGGTTCTTCTCGCCGAAGCCGTCGCTCACCGAGAGCGAGCTGCGGCACTTCACCGAGGTCGACTTCGTCGACCGCGTGGCGCTGGTGTTGGAGGTCCACGGCGACTTCGCCGCATGGGCGAGCTACGAGCGCTGGCCCGGCCGCGACGACGCCGACGTGGCGTTCATGGTCGACGACGTGCATCAGGGCAAGGGCATCGCCACGTTGCTGCTCGAGCACCTCGCCGCCATCGCCCGGTTCAACGGCATCGGCCGGTTCACCGCCGACGTGCTCGCCGACAACCGCCCCATGCTCGGTGTGTTCTCCCGTGCGGGTTGGCCGGTACAGCGGCATTTCGACAGTGGTGTCGTCGAACTCGAGTTCCCGCTCGGCGACACCGAGCAGTACGTCGACTCCGTCGAGCAACGCGAGCGCCGAGCCGACAGCCGCTCGGTCGCCCGCCTCCTGCTCCCTCGCTCGATCGCGGTGATCGGGGCCAGCGACGAGCCGGGTTCGATCGGCAACGAGGTGTGGCGCAACGTTTCCAACGGAGCGGTGCAACCGTGCTTCCCGGTGAACCCGCGCCGCGACACCGTCGGCGGGGTGCGCGCCCATCCCACCGTGGGCGACATCGACCACGACGTGTGGCTCGCGGTGATCGCCACGCCGGCTGCCGTGCTCGAGCAGGTGATCGACCAGTGCATCGAGAAGCGGGTACGCGGCGCGGTGGTGCTCACTGCGGTCGATGGCACGGGCATCGACATGGCCGCGATCGTCGACAAGGCGCGCCGCTACGGCATGCGCATCATCGGGCCTGCCAGCATGGGGATCGCCACCGGGCGAGTGCAGGGCGACGCCGATGCATCGCTCGACGCTCCCGTGGGAGTTCAGGCAGCACTCGTGCCGGTCGACCTGCCGGCGGGTGGCGTGGCGATCTCGATGCAGTCGGGTTCGCTCGGCGCCTCGCTCCTCAACCTGGCCGCGCAGATGTCGATGGGCCTGTCGTGGTTCGTGTCGCTCGGCGACAAGAGCGACGTGTCGGGCAACGACCTCCTGCAGTTCTGGGAGGACGACGAGCGCACCAGCGTGATCGCCATCTACACGGAGAGCTTCGGCAACCCGCGCAAGTTCGCACGCATCGCCAGGCGCGTCTCCCGCCGACGCCCGATCGTGGCTGTGCGCACCGGTGCTGCGGCGCTCGGCACCGCGGCCGAGGCGCTGTATCAGCAGGCCGGCGTCATCGAGGTACCCACCGTGCGGGCGATGCTCGACACTGCCCGGGTGCTGGCGTGCCAGCCGGTTCCAGCCGGGCCGCGAGTGGCGATCCTCACCAACTCTCGCAGCCCCGGCGTGCTCGCCGCGGCGGCGCTGCAGGTGGTGGGTCTCGAGGTGGTCGACGCCCCGCTACCGCTCGACTGGCGCTCCGACGTCGACGACTACGGGCCAGCAGTCACAGCGGCCCTCGCCGATGCCGGTGTCGACGCCGTGCTCGTGGTGCACGCCCCGCCGATCGCATCGGCTCGTCTGCCCGCCGACGCGATCGACACCGCAGCCGCCGGTGCCACCAAGCCCGTGGTGGCCGTGATGCTCGGTCGCAGCGACGGTCCCATCCGTGACGGGTCGAGGGTGCCGTCGTTCTCGTTCCCCGAACCCGCTGCAGTGGTGATCGGCCACATGGCTGCATACCGACGTTGGCTCGACACCGAGGCCGAGGCGATCGTCACCGACCGCGCCGGGGTCGATGCGGCGGCTGCCTCCGCGGTGATCGCTCGGGCCGTCGGCGACGGCGCGCTGATCGCCTCGCTCCCCGATGTGCAGGCGCTGCTCGGCGCGTACGGCGTGCGGGTTCCGACCACGGAGATCACCGACGCTGCGAGCGTCGACGACGCTGCCAACGTCGACGACATCCTCGAGATGGCCGACCGCGTCGGCTACCCCGTCGGCCTCAAGGCCGCCCATCGCCGCGCCGGACGCTCGGCCGAGGCGGGTATCGCGCTCGACCTGCCCGACGCCGACGCGGTGCGCGACGCCCTTGCGGTGATGCGAGCCAGCATGGGTGAAGATGCGAGCTGCGTCACCGTGCAGCAGATGGTGCCTCCTGGCATCGATGTACGCATCCGCTGCACGACCGACCCTCGTCTCGGCGCTGTGATCACCGTCGGCCTCGGCGGGATCATGGCCGACGCGATCGGTGACGAGGAGAGCCGGCTCGCCCCGGTCACGCGCGCCGCTGCCGCGAACCTCGTGCACTCGTCACGGCTCGGCGCAGCGCTCGCCCGCGCCGGTATCGATGCCGAAGAGCTGGTCGACACGATCACGCGCGTGTCGCACCTCGTGTTCGAACACACCTCGATCGACGAACTCGACATCAACCCGGCGATCGTCAGCACCGCGGGCTGCTGGGTGGTCGATGCGCGGCTCGCGCTCACGGCAACCGCACAGCCGGAGACCGCGATGCGACGTCTCGTCTGATGTACGTCTGCTCCTCACTGACAGACGACTGATGTCGACACAGCTCGTGTCGCCGGTCCCGAGCGACGATCCAGCGATCGTCCGTCGTACTCAGATCGTCGACATCGCCCGCTCCATCCCGTCGGGGGTGCTGGTGCCGATCGAGACCACGATCGTGCTCACCGTGGCGATCACCCAGTTCGACGCCGCCGGATGGGTGAAGGGTCTGATCGCTGCCGCAGCGGGCGTCGGCATGCTGGCCTCGCCGTTCATCACGGCCGCAGCACGGCGCACCCACCGACCCGTGATGGTGGTCGCCGCGGCGATCAGCCTGGTGGGCGCGTTCGGCTTCCTGCTGGCAGCCAGCGGCGCGCTCGCGCTGATGGTGGTCGGATCGATCATCGGGGTGGCGGCCATCAGCGCGCCCATCCCACTGCTGACCTCCACCTACCAGCGCAACTTCTCCGTGTTCGATCGCGGCAAGCGCGTGGGGCGGGGCATGGCGATGCGCGTGGCCGTGGGCGCCCTGGCCGGGTTCGCGATGGGCGCCCACCTGAAGGCGCATCCCGATCGCTGGTGGCAGCTGCTGGTGGTTGCGGGCATCGCACTGGCGTGCGTCGGCGTGTTCCAAGCGAACCTGCCCTCCGAGCCATTGGCGCCGGTCGCCGGCCGCACCTCGCCGCTGCCCCACTTCCACCTGCTCGCCGACGACCGTCAACTCCGCCTCACGCTCATGGCGTGGATGCTGATGGGCTTCGGCAACCTGATGCTGCTGCCGCTGCGGGTGGAGTACCTGGCGCGCCCGGTGTACGGCATCGACGCCGATGCGGCTCAGATCGTGCTCCTCACCGTGACGATTCCATCGGTGGTGCGGCTGCTGTGCATGCCGCTGTTCGGCAACCTGTTCGACCGGATGTCGTTCTTCTCCGCCCGCATCATGGTGAACCTGATGTTCGCCCTCTACGTCGGTGCGTTCTTCTCGGGCTCGTCCGACGTCGGCCTGGTGCTCGGCGCGATCGCGTTCGGGGTGGCCAGCGCAGGCGGTGACCTGATGTGGAGCCTGTGGGTCACGAAGTTCGCACCCCCCGGACGGGTGGCCGACTACATGGGCCTGCACACCTTCTTCACCGGCATCCGAGCGGTTTCTGCACCCATCCTCGGGTTCCTCGTGATCGAACGCTTCGACCTCGAGACCGTCGCCTGGATCGCTGCTGCGTTGATCGTGATCTCGTCGATGGTGCTGTTGCCAGAGGCGCGCCTCGAGCGCCGGGCCGCAGCCGACCGAAGACGCTGATCAGCGCGAGAGCTTGCGCGCCCAGTCGATCGCGTGTTGCAACGACTCGGTGAACGCCATGCCCTGCCACGCGATGTCGAAAGCGGTGCCGTGGTCGACCGACGTGCGGATGACGGGCAGGCCGATGGTGATGTTCACGCCGCTCTCGAATGCGAGCAGCTTCATCGGCGTGTGGCCCTGATCGTGGTACATGCACACGATCGCGTCGAAGCGCCGGCGATGCACAGCCATATGGAACACGGTGTCGGCCGGATGCGGTCCGCTCGCATCGATGCCCTCGCGCTGCGCAGCTTCGATCGCCGGCACGATGCGGTCGGCGTCCTCGGTGCCGAACAACCCGTGCTCGCCGGCATGAGGGTTGAGCCCGCAGACCGCGACCCGCGGTGACGGCAGGAAGCGCACGAGCGTGGCGTGGGTGAGCCGGATCACGTCGAGCACCCGCTCGGTGGTGACGCGCTCGATGGCCTCGCGCAGCGACACGTGGGTGCTCACGTGGGTGACGGCGAGGTCGCCAGCGGCGAGCATCATCGAGTAGCGATCCACACCGCACTCGGCGGCGATCAGTTCGGTGTGTCCGACGAACACGGGGTCCGACAGCTGGGTCGCCTCCTTGTTCATGGGCAGCGTCACGATGGCCGCGACCTCACCCGCCAGCGCAGCGCGCGTCGCGGCCACGACGTAGGCACGTGCTGCTGCTCCCGAGGCAGCGTCGAGCACACCCGGCCGGTGTGCGGCGGCGGTGAGCAGACCCAGGTCGATCACGTTCAGTCGGCCATCGATGCGTGCACGGGGCGAGTCGATCGAGACGATGTCTCGCTCGAGATCGAGGCCGAGCAGCGTGGCTCCCGAACGCAGGATCGACAGGTCGCCGTACACCACCACGTCACCGAGACCGTGCGAGACATGGCGACGGAGCACGATCTCGGGACCGACACCCGAGGCGTCGCCCATCGTGACGGCGAGCGGCGATCTGGTACTGGCGGGCGCAATGGCGGCGGGTGAAGTAGTGGGCGTGGGGGTCACAGCGCGTCCTGCAGCACATCGACCAACGTACCCGCTGCACCGAAGCCACCGGGCTTGGTCACCAGGCGGAGCCGCCGGCCGCGCAGCTCGACCGAGCCGACGGCGATGCCCACACCGAGCGTGCCCTCCACCTCGACTGCGGCATCGCCGATCACGGCGGCGGTCGTGTCACCGCCCACGACGACGACTGTCGCGATCGTGACATCGGCGTCGAGCCGTTCGTGGGTGGCTCGAGCGAGCTCGGCCAGCACGAGCTCCGCGTCCTCGATCCGCGCGTCAGCCGGGGGACGGAGCACCTCGACGCCGTACGCCTCGAGCTCGGCGAGCTGTTCGTCGGCCACAGGGTGGCGGCTCGCCGAGGCAACGAGCAATCGACCGGTCACGGGGACCGGAGCGGTGGGCGGACGATCGGGCCCGAGGCAGCGTACGAGTGCCGTGACCACGGCTGCCGGGCCGACGAGCACGAGATCGGGATGCGCGGCGGCATGTGCCGCGAGGGCCGCGACGTCCTCATCGGTCTGTGCATCGGCGATCACGATGCGCGCCCCCGCAGCCAACGCAGCCCGTGCGGCTGCGAGATCGCGTACGTTCGACGCACCGGCGATCCGCGCTGCGGGACGGGCATCGGTGACGGGCGATCGGGGATCGCGCCCGAAGGCCGTCTGGTGCACCGGTACGCCGTGCACCAGCACCGTGCCGTCGACGCACGTGCGACCGGCGGCTGGGAAGGCAGGCACCATCAGCACCCGCCGGCCGGCATGTGCGAGCGCCGACACCTCGGCGGGCCAACCACCGCGCAACGTGGAGTCGATCTTGTGGGCGCGGAGGCCTGGGTGGCGCTCGACGATTGCGCGGAGCCGGGCCGCCGCCTCGTCGGTCGGCAGGTGCCGACTCCGGAGATCGAACAGGTGAAGGTCGAACAGGTGAAGGTCGAACAGGTGCAGATCGACGGGGTGCGCAGTCGGGCCGGTGGCACCGTCGGCCGTCGCAGTCGACACCACCGCCGACCAGCCGGCGTCGGCACAGGCAGCGGCAGTCTCGAGCGCGCCGGTGGTGTCGTCGGCGGTGACGACGAGCGGTGCGCGCGAGGCCATGCGGCGAACGTACCCGAGCCTCACTACCGTCGCTGTCATGTCCGACACCGCCACCCCTCGCAGCGCCCGCCGTGTCCGCCTCGGCATCCAGCTCCCCGAGGTCGAGCGCGAGGTGCGCTGGCCCGAGTACGCCGCGATGGCACAGGTCGCCGAGTCGGTGGGTTTCGACTCGATCTGGGTGGGCGACCATCTGCTGTACCGAGGCGACGGCCGCCCCGAACGGGCGCCGTGGGAGGCGTTCACGTTGCTGTCGTCGCTCGCCGCGGTCACCGATCGGGTGCAGCTCGGTCCGCTCGTCGCATGCGCCGGCTTCCATCCGCCGGCCATCATCGCCAAGATGGCGTCGACGGTCGACGAGATCAGCGGCGGCCGGTTCGTGCTCGGGCTCGGCGCCGGGTGGAACCGTACCGAGTTCGATGCGTTCGGCATCCCGTTCGATCACCGTGTCGACCGATTCGAGGAAGCGTGGACGATCATCCGCGAGCTCGTCGCAGGGCAGCGCAGCACGTTCGGCGGCACCCACTGGTCGAGCGGTGATGCCGTGCTGCTGCCGCGGCGCGCCGGGGGCGGCTCGATCCCGCTGATGGTGGGCAGCAACGGCGCTCGGGTCCTCGAGATCACCCTGCCCCACGCCCACGCCTGGAACACCTGGTTCACCGAGATCGGCAACACGGTCGAGGGCTTCACCGAGCAATCGGCCCGCGTCGACGCGATCGCGGAGCGCGTCGGTCGTGATCCATCGACCATCGATCGCAGCGCCTGTGTGCTGGTGCGCCTCGGCAATGACGGCGATGGCGGCGAGCGTCCACACGACCCCGCTGCGCCTGCCATCACCGGCAGCGCCGAACAGATCGCGAGTGTCCTGCGCGAGTTCGCCGAGGCCGGCGCCGACGAGCTCATCCTCGTCGCCGACCCCATCACCGAAGCCAGCATCCGCTCGCTGGGAGATGCCATCGCACTCGTCTGAGCCGTCGGCTCGTCAGCGGGATTCGTGGGTGCGCTTCGGTAGCACCAGTGCGCCGGTGAGCGACAGCGAGCCGGCGACCAGGTAGGCGACCAGGTAGCCGTCGGTGGCATCGTGCAGCGCACCCAGCAGATACGGGCCGGCGGCGGTGCCGAGGAACACGAACAGCTGCGACCGGCTGAAGATGCGGGCATAGTCAGCGGGCCCGTACTGGTTGGCGATCAGCAGCGGGTGCAGCATCAGCAGGTTGCCCACCGTGGCACCGAACAGCACGATGCCCGTGAACAGCGGTAGCGATGCGGTCGACACGGCGATGATCACGAGCGACGAACCCTGGACCGCCGCCATCACGGCGGTGAAACGGGCCATCGGTACCCTCGCAGCCAGCTGACCTCCAGCCAGGCGGGCGACCACGCTCGTGCCCGCGAGCACCGTGGTGGCGATGGTCGCGAGCGAGGCAGTGGAGCGTTCCTCGACGAGTTTCACCAGTTGCTGGATCCCGCCCACCTGCGCCGCGAGGATGAGCGTGTAGCCCACCGTGACCAGCAGGAAGAATCGCGACCGCACCGCCGTCGCGAACCCGACGCTGGCCACCGGCACCGCAACGCCAGCCGAGAGCCGAGCGCCATCGGGCTGCCAGCCCGATGCCGCCGGGTCGCCGCGGAGGAACAGCAGGGTCACCGGCACGATGCCCACCAGCCACAGCAGCGCCAGCCAGATCGCTGCGTCGGCCAACCCGTTGCGATCGAGCAGCCACTTGGCGAACGGCGTGATCACCATGCCACCCACCGACAGCCCCGTGCTCGCTGCGGCGAGCGCCTGCGACCGCTTGACGTGGAACCACCGGGTGACCACCGTCGTGGCCGGCACCAGGCCGGCGAAGGTGTGCCCCACCGAGAACAGCCCATACACCACGTACACGTGCCACACCTCGGTCACCCGACCGAGCAGCACGAGCGCGGCCGCGCCGACGACGGCGCCGAACAGCACCACGGTGCGCACGTCACGTGACGCCATCGCCCGGGCGGCCACCACTCCGGCGATGCCGCTGACGAAGAAGAACAGCGTGCCCGCCGCCGAGATCGAGCCGACGCTCCAGCCCTGCTCACGCGACAGCACCGTCAGGTACACCGCGAGCCCGTAGAAGCCGAGCCCGGCGGTGACGGCAAGGCAGACGAAGCTGGCACCGACCACTCGCCATCCGGGGAACCGGTCGTCCGGATCGGAGTGGGCCGCGTCGTCGGCGCCGGAGTCGTGCACGCCGGAGATGTTGTCGCTCAGCCGGTGGCGCCCTCGCTCACCGCGATCGCGGTGAGCGAGGGGTGGATCGTCATCGGTGGGCTGTCGAACCGCATCGGCCGGCGCGACGGCCGGATGGGATCGACTGGAGCGTCCCACACCGGATCGAGGTGTCCCGGGTAGCGACAGTGGAGGTACGCAGCGAGCACGTAGCGCAGTTCGTCGAGCACCACTCGTCCGGCGTCGTCGTCGAGACGGACGTATTCGGACATCATCCCGATCACGATGCGCGTGATGGTGGTGGCCACCAGGTCGCGCTCGGCAGCGGGAACGCCGGGAACCCGCTGCTCGACCACGCCGGCGGCGAGCGACTCGACGTACTCGCAGAGCGAGCGACCATGGTCGACGGGATCGACGGGGCCACGGATCAGCACGGCAAGCGTGCCCGGGTGTTCCTTGAAGAACTCGCCGACGAGTGGGACCACGCGATCGAGCAGATCGGGCGTGGGGGTGTCGTTCTCGTGGGCGATGACCGTGCCGAGGAACTCGCGCAACCGCTGCTCGCTGCGCTGCATCACCGCGTTGGTGACGGCGTCCTTGTCGGGGAACCAGTAGTAGAGCCGCCCGACCGACACCTTGGCGGCGGAGGCGACATCGACGGTGGACGTCTCGGCAACACCCCGCTGGTGGAAGAGCTGCTCGGCCGCATCGAGGATGAGGTCGAGGGACTTGGCGGACCGCGCCTGACGGGGGGAGGTCCGCGTCGGCAGGTTCGGCACAGCGACGACCCTAGTCGCTCGTCTCCGACCGCTGAGCGGGTGGAGGACGACCCGCTGCGTGAGCGCCGTGGGCCATCCGGCCCACCCCTTTTCAAGCCGCCTTCAAGGGGTGTCGCCACCCGCGGGGAGTCAACCACGCAGCGTGAAACGTTGCTACTCTGCGTGATGTTCGGCTATGGTCGTGTCAGCCGACCGCATCTGCAGGCACGAGGGAACACAGGGATTGGGGCACCAATGAAGATCGAAGAGCTGCAAGCACTGCAGGGACGGAGCATCCTGCGAGGCGATCGCGTCGACACGACCGAGCGTCGTGAGCTCGTACGCCACAAGCGCCTCTGGTGGGCCGTCGCCGTTCTCGGCATCCCGCTGCTGTGGTTCTGGTACCGCATCGCCGTGGGCAACCCCATCGGCTTCGGGGTGCCCGGCTTCCTCACGTCCGATCCCACGATGACCGTGATGATCGGCCTGATGCTGGTCCTCGCCGCGCTGATCCTGATCCCCTTCCTGGGCGCCGGCCACTCCCCACACACCCTGCTGCGCCCCAGCGACTCGAACGTCCGCCTGGAGGATGTCGTCGGTGCCGAGGCCACCCGTCGGGAAGCGATCGACACACTCAACCTGTTCCTCGCCCACGAGACCTTCGCCGCCGACATGGGCGGCACACCGCGCCGCGGCGTGCTCTTCGAAGGCCCTCCCGGCACCGGCAAGACCTACCTCGCCAAGGCGCTCGCCGCCGAAGCAGGCGTGCCCTTCCTGTTCGTGTCGGCCAGTGCCTTCCAGTCGATGTACTACGGCCAGACGAACCGCAAGATCCGCACCTACTTCAAGGCGCTCCGCAAGGCGGCTCGCGCCGAGGGCGGCGCGATCGGCTTCATCGAGGAGTTCGACGCAATCGGCGGTGCTCGCAGCGGCATGAACTCGGGTTCGATGCGTGAAGGCATCGTCGGCGTGGTGAACGAGCTCCTCGTGCAGATGCAGAGCTTCGACATGCCCACGGGCAAGGACAAGATGAAGACCAAGTTCATCGACGGCATCAACGCGTTCCTCCCCCACAACCGTCAGCTCCCCCGCCCACGGCCCAGCTCTGCCAACATCCTCGTCGTCGCCGCCACCAACCGTGCCGCCGACCTCGACCCTGCACTCCTGCGCCCCGGTCGCTTCGACCGGATCATCCACTTCGACCTGCCGCCTCGTGCCGACCGCGTCGAGATCGCCGACTACTACCTGTCCAAGAAGGCCCACCTCGACGACGTGAACGCCTTCGCCGTCGCCGACATGTCGGCCGGGTACAGCCCGGTGAAGATCGAGCGCCTGCTCGACGAGGCGCTGATCGTCGCCCTCCGCAACGGCCGCACGAAGATGAACATGCGCGACCTCGTCGAGGCACAGCTCACCAACGATGTCGGCCTCTCGCACCCGGTGGGCTATCACCCCGACGAGCGTCGCCGGGTCGCCATCCACGAAGCCGGGCATGCGCTCACCGCCGTCCTGGTCGGTCGTGACGTCAGGCTCGCGTCGATCCTGCGCCGCAACAGCGCACTCGGCCTCGTCGCCCACGGCGACGCCGAGGAGCGGCACCTGAAGACCCCCACCGAGGGTGGCGAGCTCATCGCCATCGCCCTCGCCGGGCGCGCCGCCGAGATCCAGGAGTACGGCGAGGCATCGAGCGGCATCGCCTCCGACCTCGCCTACGCCACCACGCTGGCATCCCAGCTCGTCGGCCAGCTCGGCGCGGTCGACACCCTCATCAGCCTCGAGGCTGCGATCATCCCTGGAGCAGGCAACCTGGTGGCCAAGGTGCTCGGCGACGAGGCATCGCGGGCCAAGGTCGAGGGGATCCTCGAGAGCGCTGCCGACCGGGTGGCCTGCATGTTGCTCGAGCACCGCTCCGCCCTCATCGCCATCGCCGACGCACTGTGCACCCACGACGAGCTGACCGGCGAGGAGCTCGGCCGCATCGTCACCAGCGAGCTCGCTACCTGACCACTCGCCGAGGCCTTTTCGCCCGCCCGCGCGTATCGTGCGGGCGATGAAGGCTCTCCTGATCGCCACCGTCCTGCTCGCCGCCGCCTGTGCGAGCAGCGACGGGCAGGACGGTGCCGCGTCCGCTGCCGACGTCACGAAGACGACCGCAGTGGTCGAGTCCGTGATGCCCACCGCGGCGCCGACCACCGCGGCGCCGACCACCGAGGTCACGACCACCGAGGTCACGACCCCGAGCATTGCGG
>Ga0105048_10002607_pt1 | contig 29292 bp, 29 predicted proteins | sample MAT05_FD_78382 | JGI IMG/M metagenome (GOLD analysis project Ga0105048, IMG submission 78382) | Freshwater microbial communities from Lake Fryxell liftoff mats and glacier meltwater in Antarctica - MAT-05 | ecosystem: Environmental > Aquatic > Freshwater > Ice > Liftoff microbial mat | place... | reverse complement strand
TCTTCTCCTTCACTGTCTGCATCCAATGCCGAATAGAATAGTCCTTCGGGCGAGGTGAGTTCACGATCGATGAATTTTATTGTTTGTTCTATTACTTCTAGATAAACGGTTCTTTGTGCACTTGATAAGCTTTTGCATAAAGAGACAATAATTGTGCGTTGTCGTAAAGCATCTTTTCGAAGTGTGGAATTTTCCATTCTGCATCCACAGAGTATCGGCAAAATCCACCACCAACGTGATCATAAATTCCGCCCATTGCCATGTTGTTCAAAGTCGACATAACCATGGCGCGAGCCTTGCTCGAAAATTGTTCTCTGCTCTCCTCTTTGGAAAACACCTGAGCATAGTGCAATAGAAATTCCCAGTTGTTTGGCATAGGAAACTTTGGTGCTTTTTGCATACCACCTTTCTGTGTATCCCATTGTTCCGACCATCTTTCGACCAATGAGTGCAGCATTTCTGATTTAAATTCAGCAGGCTCTTCGGCAATTTTAATTACACTCAACTGCCTCAATCCTTCTGAAAGAGAGGTTGCATATTCCATCATTCGCTCCGGCTCGCTATTAAATAATTCAGAGAGTTTTTCAAGAATATTTATCCATTGTAGTTTTGGAAAATAAGTTCCGCCATACACTGGTCTGCCATCAGCAAGAGCAAAGGCATTGAGCGGCCATCCGCCCCTTCCTCCCATCAGATGCACTGCATCCATGTAATAGTGGTCAACATCCGGACGTTCTTCCCTATCGACTTTGATACAAACAAAAAATTTGTTCATCAATGCGGCGCATTCTTCATCTTCGAAAACTTCCTTTTCCATCACGTGGCACCAATGACACGAACTATAACCAATGCTTATCAAAACAAGTTTTTGTTCAAGTCGTGCTTTTTTAAATGCATCATCACCATAAGGCATCCAATGGACAGGATTGTCTTTATGCTGCAGAAGATACGGGCTTGTTTCCTTTTGGAGTAAATTCATGGTTGCGTTTATTGATGGTACTATGGATTAAGTACTATGTTTTGGGTAATGAGCAGTTTTGAATGTTTGTTTACGAAATCAAATAAGATTGCAAAAATATCTTGTTTTGATTTTTTTAACCTAATTGATAGAACTGGATTTGAACCTTCGGAACTTCAAACTTCAAACGAGCAACCTCAAACTTCTCAGCGCCTTGCCCTCGCTCTCTTTGGAGGAGGGGGAAATTCGCGCTTCTATGGGCCGGTGTGAATTTAGTAATAAAGTCTAAAAAAACGGTCAAGGTTATTTCAGGCATGGACAGTGGACAGGGGACAAACTTCAAACCCACAATTGCCTGACGCAGCAAGAATGCTCCGTGTTATGCCTTAACTTTTTTTCATGAAAACCATAAAATCATTCCCGTGATGTGATGCTTTGTTGTGTAAGTCATTCACGATATACCTTCGCAGCGCAAAAAAAATTTCAACACTATGCGCGATAATGTCATTTTTGACCTAATAGAAAAAGAACACCAACGCCAGCTTCATGGCATAGAGCTTATTGCTTCAGAAAATTTTGTGAGCAGTCAAGTAATGGAAGCAACGGGCAGCGTACTTACCAATAAATACGCAGAAGGACTTCCTAAGAAAAGATATTATGGTGGTTGCGAGATTGTAGACCAAGTAGAACAGCTTGCCATTGATCGATTAAAAGAACTTTTTGGCGCTGAATGGGCAAACGTTCAGCCACACAGCGGAGCGAATGCAAACAGCGCTGTGATGCTTGCAGTATTAAAACCCGGCGATACGATTCTTGGCCTCGACCTATCGCAAGGTGGGCACCTTACTCATGGTTCTCCAGTAAATTATAGCGGTAAATTATATCGTCCTACATTCTACGGAGTTGAAAAAGAAACCGGACGAGTGGACATGAATATAGTACGCGAAAAAGCTTTACGCGAAAGGCCTAAATTGCTGATTTGTGGTGCATCTGCATACAGCCGCGATTGGGACTACGCGGCGTTCAGATCCATTGCCGACGAAGTAGGTGCATTGTTGCTTGCAGATATTTCGCACCCTGCAGGACTGATTGCAAAAGGACTGCTGAACAACCCGATGCCTCATTGCCACATCGTAACAACCACAACACACAAAACATTGCGCGGTCCCCGCGGAGGTGTTATTATGATTGGAAAAGATTTTGAAAATCCATTTGGATTAAAAACACCAAAAGGCGAATTACGTTTGATGAGCAGCTTGCTCGACAGTGGAGTTTTTCCGGGAATGCAAGGTGGTCCCCTTGAACATGTAATTGCGTCCAAAGCCATCGCATTTGGAGAAGCATTGCTACCCTCGTTCAAAACATACGGCGAACAAGTAATACAAAATGCACAAGCGCTTGCCAGTGCATTAAGCTCAAAAGGCTATCAGATTGTAAGCGGTGGAACAGACAACCATTGCATGCTCATCGACTTGCGCAACAAAAATATAAGCGGCAAGGATGCAGAAAATGCGCTAGTTACCGCAGATATCACCGTCAACAAAAACATGGTTCCGTTCGATGACAAATCACCTTTTGTAACCAGTGGAATCCGAATTGGTACTCCTGCCATCACTACAAGAGGTCTCAAAGAAAATGATATGGATGTGGTTGCCGATTTGATTGATGAAATGTTGATGAATATTGGAAATGAAAGTACTCAGACTTCCGTAAAAAATCGAGTGAATGAGATGATGAAGGGGTATGAGTTGTTTGTGGGGTAGAAAAAATAGGTCTGCTAAAACCGAATGATTGTTCTGTTTTTGTACAATTTTTATGCGAACTATTGCGGACATCATAAAATGAAGTGCACTGCAATAAGTTCGAATTTGACAAAAGCATACAATAGATTGAGTGCAAACAACTTGGTGTCTAAAATTGAATCATACCTTAGCATTTAATCAATTCGAATTCTGATAAAACAGGATATTTTGACATCAAATAGGCTATTCTCAAAATCATATTACACTGAAAGTTTTTGTCAACTCACCCTCCGAAAAAACGAACCATATAAATATAATCATCGCATTGAAATTATCTTTTTGAATGCATTCTTTTCTCAAATAAATTATTCTTTAAATGGCATAGAAATTAAAATAACTGAATGTCTAGAGAAAGCTATTTAGCCAGCGTAAAAAAATTTCTCAGTTTCAAGCACCATAACTCGTGCTTAATTCAACGTAATGACGAACTCTTTTATATCGCAGCATCGCACATTAAAGTGTGTAAAATTTAGGGTCAAATTGACAACACCAACTTTGGATTCTGGACTGAGGCCGATAAGGAGTTTTATCAAAATAAAATATGCTTTAGTACTAAAACAAGTCTGATCATTTTGGTGTAATGCCGGGTAATACAAGTGTTCAGAACCATCGAGAGAAACGTAGATTGGTCTGCTACACTTGTGCATTCGGTATTAACCGCTGAAAACTTTGATCCCAACGTTGTGAAAGTCCCACCCAGAGATCTATAATGTTTCATTTTTGTATTAAGTTTTGATATTAGAATCTCCTTTCTGCCAAACGAAAAGCGTATCGCATTTGACTCCTTTCTGAATTCGAAAGACCTACTTTCTTTGATGTGCTCTCCCATTCTTTAATTGCATGAATTACCTCAGAAATTATTATTACTGAACTTGTCTTGTTAATCCTAAAAATAGCAGCTACCCCAAGAACCAAATCGATATCTTAAGAATTATCTTCCTTGGAAATGTTTAGCGAAAGTCCGTTTCCTGTTGGTGATGGATTAAGATCATAAGTCGATGAAAGAATCCAACCTTTATCTTCCAGCAAAAAAGCATGATTTCGCAGATGATCATCAACATTTGAAACACAGACATTAAACAAAATTCGTCTCCATAATTGCTCTAAATCATGATTTGTTCTAGCACTGTTTTTAATGATGAATTCTGCGATATCTAAATAACCTACACCTGTATCTGCGCTATCACCATCCCTTTTCCCAAGCAAGGTCAGTGCTGATGCGAAGTGAATTCGATCTCCAACATTTGTTCTATTAAATCGTTGTGTTATGAATGTATCATGTTTTCCAGAAAAACGGCGATAACGAGAATTAGAAACATCTATTTTGGCCAATTTCGCTAGCTCGCGCACCACATACTTTTGGCCACCAATGTTCATCTCATCTTTTTGACTAGGAAATTTCGCGATCCAGAGTTGACCGTCTTCATCAATTACGCTTGCTTAGCACGAACCCCACCCAACGATCCCTCAGGAGCAATGAGCATTCTAATCCAGTTTATATACTCATCATTATTTTCTGCATCTTCATGTTCAAGTTGCAAGCTAGCAAATTCTAAGTCACGCAGCCTAGCTTAGGGCGGTGAGGCCATTTCCTGATTATTGTCGAGAAAAGTGCTCTCGTTTGAGTATCTAAATCTCAATGCACCCATACGATGACCATCGAAAACACCTAGAAGGTAATCAATTTCAAACATCGGGTTTCGAGATCGATTCTAGATTCTAGCCATCACCGCTTCTCTTCGCTGCATTAACAAACTCCCCCATCTATCATGTGAAGAGTCCAAAAACAATCCAAAATTCTGAATTTCGTCACTTGGATATTGTGGTCCTTCATAATAGTTGAGGTTAGGATCAAGAATAAATGAAAAACCCTTGGCCAACCATCGTTTAGAGTATTCGAAATGAAATGTTTCTTTACCACGTAAAACTGATGCATACAGCCAGCCCATTAGCTCAGGGATATCCATTCCCATCCAATGGACGCATACTTCGATTGTTCTTTTGAATCTTATTTTTTCTGGCTATTCGCTATAACTCTTCTTTTGTTCTGGGTAAGATTCTCATCCTGAAGTTTCCGTCCCAAAGGATCTTCCTTTGCTAGTAACAAAAGGTCTTTCTCAAGCCCAAGACAAAACAATATATTTGCATAAGCGCCAATTGTGACCCCGCTATCACTGCGCTCAATTGCTCTTACTGTGTTTCGTGTCATACCAGCTCGCTCTGCCATCATGGTACTTGAAATATTGCGCCTCAATCTAGCAAGAGCAATGTTCTCTCCAAAAATCCTCAGTATTTGGTCAATTGACGGTGTCAGTGGCGAGGTTTTTCTTGACCTATAAAAATTTCTTATTGATCAATATTTTAACCATATATACAGAATTTGGTTAAAATAACGAGCGAAAAAATAATGTTCGCCAACAAGTGAGCTATTAATTTGACTTTATTTTGAGAATACGAGTTATAAATTCAAACCATTTAAATTCGGTCTAGTTTGGTTCTTAGCTATTCAACGAAAAGACCGTCATTAGAAACAATTATCAATTCAACTCCAACAACTCCGCCTTACTCTTTGGCCTTTCCTCTCCTCGCCAATTAAATCCTTCGAGTTTGTATTCTGATAAAGTGGACAGGCTTAAAGGAGCAAACTTGCTGTTGGGCTCTATCTCCATTTTGATACCAATAATTTTTTTATCGGCAATGTGAATTCTAATATTGGAACAATCGCCCTTGTTGTGTCCCATGAGATTCTTTTTGCCTTTTTTCTCTTCTTCGGGAAAATAAACGAGCTGTCCGTTGCCATTTACATCAACTGTAGTTAAGTCATTCTCTGTAAAATAGCCAGTCATTATACGGCCCTTAATCTGATTGTATGTGTCTTTTGAAGCCTCTGAAATTATCCACGAATTTCCGCTTACATAAAAGTTTTCGATCTTGCCTTCGAATGCTCTGACGTCGATCGTGTCGCCCGTTATCTGACTGTCCTCGTTCCACAATACAGGATTTTTATAAAGACTGATAAGACTATCCGACTCCACATAAACAAGTGAGTCGCACAATCCTTGCATATCAGTTTTGAAAAGTTTTACTCCGTGGTATGCAAAAACGCGATTTTTCTGCAGCGAATCAGGCCTTGAACGCAATGTATCGGCATGTACAAAAAGTGAATCACCGCCTTCATAAAACTGTGTGAGCAATGCGCGTTTGGTTACAAAACTCTCCTTACTTTTTTCATCGTGAAAGCCGTAATCACCGGTTATGATGTAATTGCTTGTAGTATCACGAATGGATACATTGCGAAAAACTTCTCCAGTTCCTTTTACTCCATTGTAATAAATGCTGTCACCTTTGAGTATATTTTTTTCTGAATTGACTCGTGCATTTTTCCCAAAACGACTCTCGTCCTTTTTTGTGTCGTAAAATCCATTTTCACAATACAACGATGTTTTGTCTCCTTTGATATTTGTTGGGCCAAAGAAATAAGCAATTTCACTTGTGTTGAGATATTTCAACGTATCTGAAGTAACGGTGTAATCCGGATTTTTCAACACCACTTTATCTTTAAAAAAGAACGTTTCTGTTTTACTATGATACGTTCCCTTTTGACTACTCAATGTATTTCTGTCTTTGGTAGAAACGATATTTCCTCCGCCTGTATAATCGGCTATCTCAGTCGCGGTGTTGTAGTTAAGAAAATTTGTGGTGAGAGTCATCTGCCGATCTCTCAGTGTCACATTGTTTCGAAACTGTGCATTCTTTTTTGCATGATCAAAATGCAGTTCATCGCCGGTGAGATTATAATCTACACCTTTTATCAACCGGATATTTCCAAAGGCATCAAAATCATCGTTTTTATAGAGATACGCGCTATCGCTATAAAACATGGTTCCTTCGTATTCAAGCTGAACATGACCAATAAGTCGCTGCGCATCAACCATACTTTTGTCGTACATCAGTTCATCAGTATGAATAAGTTTTACGCGCTTTCCAGAAGTTTGAGCCTGAGAGGTATTAGTCATAACGAATAGCAAAATAAAAAGCAGCAATGCGATTCTCACCACTTGAGAAAAATTGAAAATTGAAATTGCTGCGTATTTGCTGTTTGATAATAACATGATTTGTAATTACACCATGATCATGCCAACGTTTTATCTCTGAGAATAGTCTGCGTTCTATCCGGCCCTACTGAAACCACTGTAATTGGTAATTGCAATTGTTCCTCGATAAAAGCTACATATGCCGAGAGGGCATTTGGAAACTGATCTGTATTACGCATTTGCGTGAGATCACTAGTCCAACCTTTCATGGGCGTATAAATAGGACTGACTTTAGATGGGTCGATATCGTATGGTAAATAGTCGATTACTTCGCCTTTGTGATTGTAATGCGTACATACTTGTAATTCGTCAAAATCGCTGAGCACATCCGGCTTCATCATAATCAATTGGGTAACTCCATTGATCATACAAGCATAACGCAATGCCGGTAGATCAAGCCATCCGCAGCGTCTGGGACGACCTGTGGTCGACCCGAATTCATTTCCGGTTTTGCGCATTTGCTCTCCGATTTCGTCAAGAAGTTCGGTAGGGAAAGGACCGCTTCCGACACGGGTGCAATAGGCTTTGAATATTCCAATTACCTCGCCTACGCGAGCCGGCGCAACACCAAGTCCTGTGCAGGCACCGGCAGCTATCGTATTGCTTGAAGTAACAAATGGATAACTTCCAAAATCAATATCAAGCATTGAACCCTGCGCGCCTTCAGCGAGAATCTTTTTGCCCGCAGCAAGTTCATTGTTTATAAAGTGCTCACTATCAACAATGGTCAATGCTTTTAGCACTTCAACACCTTTCATAAAATCTACCTCCATCTGAGTTAACTCTTCAGATGTGTACACGTCACCAACTTGAAATCCTGCAATGAGTTGAAGATGCTTCTGTTTCAAAGCTTCGTATTTCACTCGAAAATCATCCTCCAATAAATCACCAACGCGCATTCCGTTGCGACCTGTTTTATCCATATAGCATGGACCTATTCCTTTGAGAGTGCTGCCAATTTTCGCATCGCCTTTCGAGAGCTCACTCGCCCTATCGAGTAAACGATGAGTAGGCAAAATGATATGGGCTTTTCTAGAAATCACCATTCGCTTTTCTACAGGAACAGATTTTTCTCTCAACGCGCTGATTTCTCTTGAAAAAACGACCGGATCAATTACAACTCCATTGCCTACAACATTTAATACATGATCATGAAAAATTCCGGATGGAATGGTGTGTAAAACGTGTTTTTTACCTTCAAACTCAAGTGTATGGCCTGCATTGGGACCGCCCTGAAAACGAGCTATAATATCGTAACGCGGAGTTAAAACATCTACCAATTTTCCTTTCCCCTCATCACCCCATTGAAGTCCAAGAAGTACATCTACTTTATTTTTCATAATTATCAGCCTGAATTGTACAATTATATCGGTACATTATTCAAAATTGGTCCAATACCAAATTGGAATTTTTATAGAGTAAATGCCGTTCGTGTGGCTGTTTTAATCCAATCCGGTGAACAGATATTGGACAATGTAGACACCGATACAGTATAAACTTTTCTAAATTGCCGCGCGAAGGTAGGAAGAGCCTCTTTAGAAATTATCCCCGAAAATTGATGTGCTTAAAACTTGTGATAATTCTTAAAAAATCCAAGGGTTGAAACCCTGAGTTGGATTTAAACCCTTACACATATTCTGAGGTTGAAACCACGGACTATGATGAAATTTTTTTCCGCGCATAAAAATTCAAGGAATGATGCATAATCTCAATGCCAAATATTTCCTCTAACGTTGCTTTGATGCTGTGAATTCGTGGATCACAAAACTCCAATACTTCTCCCGAGTCGGTGAGAATGATATGGTCGTGTTGTTGATTTTGATATGCTTTTTCGAAATGTGCCGAATTTTGACCAAACTGATGTTTTCTTACCAAATTACACGCTTGTAATAGCTCCATTGTATTGTACAGGGTTGCTCTCGAAACCCTGTATTTTTTAATTTTCATCAAAGAATAAAGCGACTCAATATCAAAGTGACCTTGCACATCGTAGATTTCTCTTAAAATGGCAAATCTTTCCGGAGTTTTGCGATGCGCATTTTGCTCCAGATAAACTGTAAAAATGGATTTGACTTTTTCCTGTATATCCTGCTGCGACATTTATTCTGTAAAGGTAAGACGATGATACTATAATCTATGAAAACTCACTTTCTATTCTATCTACGGTCAATACACCGGTTACAGCTTTCAATTTATCCATGAGTTGATTTAAGTGCATAGTGTCATGAACAAGCACCATTACTTTTCCTTGAAATATTCCATCATTTGCTTCAAATGAAATGGAGCGCATATTGACGTTCATATCTGTGGAAATAATATTGGTGATGTTTTGGACAATGCCGACATCATCAATTCCTGCAAATTTTAAGCCTACTTCAAATTGTACCGTGTCTTTATTGCGCCAGCGTGCTTTTATTACACGATAAGCATATTTACTCATCAGTTCTTGAGCATTCGGGCAGCTTGTACGATGAATTTTGATACCTTCATTGATGGTTATAAAACCGAATACTTCGTCGCCTGGAATAGGATTGCAGCAAGGCGCAAGTTTGTACTCCATTTTGTGCTGATCGTCGCCAATAAGAAGCGTTTCTCCTTTGGCAGGTGGCCCCACAACTGTTTTAACCTCTGTTTCAGTTTTTGCAATTTCTTCTTTTTTCTCAAATCTTATACGGCCTGCCTCAAGAATAAATCCTTTGAGACGCGTAAGATCAATTTTACCTTTTGCTATCCTGTAATAAAGTTCAATGGTCGTATCCGTGTCGTAATACTTGACGAGTTCATCAATGTTTGCACTAAGCCATTCTGCTTTGATTGCATTAAATCTCCGGCGAAGCATTTCCTTGCCTTCATCTGCAATTTGTTTTCTCTCTTCACGAAGTGCATCTCTTATCTTTTGTCTTGCGCTAGCTGTAACAACTATACTCAACCAATCTTCTTTTGGACGCTGCTTTTTTGAAGTGAGAATTTCGACTTGATCACCGCTGCGCAGTTTGTGTGAAATTGGAACTAGTTTGAAATTCACCTTCGCACCTATGCACTGAGATCCTATTTGAGAGTGTATCAAAAATCCAAAATCAAGCGCCGTTGCTCCAACGGGAAGCGTCTTTAAATCCCCGTTTGGTGTAAACACATAAATTTCTTCGGAGAAAAGCGACAGTTTAAAATTATCAATAAAATCGATGGCGCTTTCTTCTGGGCTCTCCAATACTTCGCGCACTTGTTGGAGCCATTTGTCCAGTTTATTCTCTGGCGTATCCGGCGAGTCTTTGTACTTCCAATGCGCTGCAAATCCTTTCTCCGCAAGGTCATCCATTCGTGTACTGCGTATTTGTACCTCAACCCATTTTCCGGTGGGCGACATTACGGTTGTGTGTAATGATTCGTAACCGCTGCTCTTTGGAATACTTATCCAATCGCGCAGTCGCTCCGGGCTTGGCTGATAGAAATCCGTAACAATGGAATAAACTCGCCAGCAATCACTTTTTTCGTTATCACTTTCTGTATCGAGAATGATACGAATAGCGAATACATCGTAAATCTCTTCAAAAGGCACGCCCTTTTTTACAATCTTATTCCAAATGGAATAGATAGACTTGGTTCGACTTTTTATGTCATACTTCGAACCAATTTTATCCAATGCTCTTCTTATTGGAAGAGTAAACTGATTTATAAATCGTGTTCGAACTGCTTGAGTTTTTTGCAGTTTATTTACAATATCCTCATAAGTCTCAGGATCTTTGAATTTGAGCGACAAATCCTCCAACTCCGTCTTCATATTATATAGTCCGAGCCTATGTGCAAGCGGAGCATACATAAAAAGCGTCTCACTGGCAATTTTTAATTGTTTCTCACGCTTCATGTGATCGAGCGTACGCATGTTGTGAAGTCGGTCAGCAAGTTTGATCAGAATTACTCGAACATCGTCACTCAATGTGAGAAGCATCTTTCGGAAATTTTCTGCTTGATCGCTCGTATTGCTATTATAATCTGCAAAGCCGGAAATCTTGGTCAGTCCGTCGATGATTACACGTTCCTTTTTACCAAATAAATTTTGTATGTCGTCAAGTGTAATATCCGTATCCTCTACCGTATCATGCAATAGAGCGCAAACTATGGAAGTAGTGTCCAGTCCTATCTCCTCTGCTGCAATTTTTGCCACCGCTAGTGGATGATAGATATATGGCTCACCACTTTTTCTGCGCATGTCCTTGTGCGCATTCACAGAAATTTCGAATGCTTTACGAATTCTAGCTTTGTCTTTTGACGTGCGCGAGCGATGACATACACGTAGCAAGCCGCGATATCTGCGTAAGATTTCTCTCCTTTCTTCCTCAAAGTCTATTTCCTGCTTTACCATAGAAGAGCGCAAATTAATTCAAATCGACCCACGCCAAACGATACGCTGTTTCAATAATTAACAATCGATATTTTGATTATGACGGCAATTAGTACCGATTGTAATTACAAAATAACCCAACGCTATTTGATAATTTCACAATAGTTAATGGCGATGTAACCAAATAGTTGTGCGATGAGGTTCCTTTGAAAATTGGACTATCAATTTTGTGTAATCGGTATATAAAACTAGAATGACACCAACTATACTTAAGATAACCCCCCATCTTCGTTTGCATCGAATATACGCAACACTTGAATTCCTATGCATTCTGCTGTGATGAACAAGATGATCTCTTGACAACAGCATTTTTCATTTTAATATACCTTTGGACGCAATAAAATTTGTAAATCGGTTGTTCGACTTGTCATCAATAAATAAGGGTTTTTCTTTAAAAGGAATTTATTCCACTCTTGCTCTTGCTCTCTGCTTCTGTTCAATAAATGCTCAACAACCGGAAGCCGGACTGCAGAGAGAAATTCTTTCGTCTTCTGAAAGAAAGTTGTCCTCACTAAAAGCAAATACACATCATCAAATAATGCCCGCAGCTCGCGGTATGGATGCAGCATACGAAAGTTTGATGGATTCAACATCATTTACAGGCATCAAAAAAAACAAACTTGAAATAAAACCATTTGCGCTTCTTGCAGGGGGTTTGCAGACCAACAACAATAACCCAGTTCTTGCCGATGCTTTTGGCGGAGCAATGGTAGACTTTAATCACAACAAAAAATTATTTGCAACGATTGGCTTCTCATACAATGTGCTACTCGCCCCACAATATTTAGAAAATTTTGCAAATACAACAAAGGTTTTGCCGGGTGTCGACTACGCGGGAAACTTTAAAGACAATGTCATAATGACTCCGTATTCATTTGGAAGGGTATCTTACCAAGCGGGCAAATATTTCAATTTTGAGGTTGGCAAAGGCAAAAATTTTATGGGCGATGGATATCGTTCACTTATACTGAGTGATGTTTCGGCGACATATCCATACGGCCGAATTGTTACAAAGGTTGGGAAAATTCAATACACCAATCTTTGGGCTCAGATGCGAGATCTTTCTCTCGACAATGATATTGGTGCAGTTCGCAGAAAATACATCGCTATGCACAGCATTAGTTTTAACATCAATAGTAGAGTTAATTTCAGCCTCTACGAAATGGTGGTTTGGCAGAATAAAGACACTACAAGTGAAAGAGCATTGGATATAAATTATCTTAATCCAATCATTTTTTATCGTCCTGTGGAATATGCTCTAGGCTCCGCCGACAACGTTCTGTTAGCTGCCAGCCTTCGTGTAAAAGCTACCAAAAAAATCCAAGTTTATGGTCAGCTTTTGGTTGATGAATTTAATCTGAAGCAACTGCGCAGCAATTCCAAATGGTGGGCCGATAAATTTGGAGGACAGTTGGGTTTCAAAACATTCGATGTCTTTATAAAAGGCCTCTGCTTACAATCAGAACTCAATGCTGTGCGCCCATTTACTTACTCGCATGGTAGTCCGGTACAGTCATGGACAAATCTCAATCAACCCCTTGCTCATCCGCTTGGTGCTAATTTTTTGGAATGGGTCAATATTGTGAGGTATGATTTTGGAAAATGGAAGTTTACAGAACAGTTCAATTGGGCAGGCTTTGGTCGTGACCGTGATATAGATGACGATGGAGTAAGTGATAATTTGGGTGGCGATATTTTCAGATCATATAAAAAACCATTTCGCATATATGCCAATACATTGATGCAAGGCAATAAGAGCACTTTTATGTTTCATCAATTCACTATAAGTAGAAAAATACTTCCAAACGATCAATTGGAAGCTTTTGTATCTCATACGTTTCGATACGAAAAAAATGATTTCGGTCTTTCTCAGGACCAATTTATAATGCTAGGCATTCGAACAACGGGACTCCTTCAGCCGCAGAGAGATTTCTGATTTGGCTATCCCATTTAAATTTACTGTTTGGCTACAGAGTGTTTCAGGACTTACATTTGCACACTTTATTTCGTAAAGCATATTTCCATAGTTGAAAAATCCATCAATAACAGGCACAGAAGTAGCATCCGTGAGCAAAATTGCAGATATCGCGGCATTATTCAAGTTGAGACTCGCTTCGCTTGTGGTAGTTAGTGCTTATTTAGGATACTTTATGGGTTCAAGCAGCGCCGACTGGTTGGAATTGATAGCATTGGGCGTTGGTGGTTTCTTACTAACGGGCGGAAGTAATGGAATGAACCAAGTACTTGAGCGAGATTTCGATAAACTTATGACCCGCACTCAAAACAGGCCTTTGCCCGCTGGTCGCATGTCTGTAGCCGAAGCCACAATATATTCCTTAATCGCTGCGGCAGCCGGAATCGTCTTGTTGTGGACAATTATTAATACTGCTTGCGGAGTTCTTGGACTCATGGCGTTTTTTATGTATGTCTTTTTATATACTCCCCTAAAAAGAATTACAAGTCTCGCTGTGTTCGTTGGAGCTATTCCAGGTTCTGTGCCACCAATGCTTGGTTACGTAGCGGCCACTGGCAATTACGGTCTCGAGGCGGGGGTTCTTTTCGCAATGCAGTTCATGTGGCAATTCCCACACTTTTGGGCTATAGCATGGGTTGCTCACGAAGATTATTTGCGGGGTGGATACCAACTTCTTCCTTTTGCGAGCGGTAGATCCAAGAAAAGTGCATTTCAAATTCTTATTTACTCGTTGTTTTTAGTTCCTGTAAGTCTTTTGCCGTGGGCATTGCCTGCCTCGAGTCCAATGGTCGGAAATTTGGCTGCGATTATTGCTGTGATTGCGGGTACGGTAATGGTTTGGTACAGCTTTCGTCTATATAAATCATGTGACACCTCAGATGCTAAAAAGCTCATGTTCAGCTCCTTCTTCTATTTACCCCTTGTTCAATTGTTTTATGTTTTGGACAAATTATAATTTGCCCCAGCGATTAGGTTATTATTTCGGAACACTGAACATTCAAAGCCTCTTGCAGTTGTAAAAACTATAATTAAAGAGTTGCAAAAGGTTAAATCAATTTTTATCAATTTCGTCTGAAAAATGGATATCGCTCAAGAAAATATCACGGATCAACAAAATCTGACTAATCCGTCAAATCGCAAAAAACTCAATGTATTTGAAGGATTAGATCCTGAAATTAAGGTAAGGACTAGAAAAATGATGATGTGGTTTATCATTTTCGCTGTAGTTATGCTTTTTGCAGGAGTCACCAGTGCCATCATTGTTCTCAATGGCAAATTGATTTGGCTACACATAAGTCCTCCCATGAGTTTGTGGTTCAGTCTTTTGCTTGTAGCGCTATCTAGTGCTACTATGATTTTGGCAGTGAAGGCGGTCAAACAAGGAAACCAAAAAGCAGCAATTACTCTTACTATGCTCACTTTGTTGATGGGTATCGGCTTCACCATCACTCAAGACCAAGGCTGGAATGCTCTATCAGACCGAGGCATAGGATATACAATTACGCAGAACGAACAAGGTCTCAAAGCATATCGTTGGAACACTCTTGGAAAAATTACTGGAACCTATGGCACCGACTATTGGTTCGAGATGAATAATGAAAAACTCGTGTTGGAAAACGGTGAATATTATATTCCAAGTCAACCGGCAACTCCAGTTACGAATACCGTAATGACAACTTTTAACGCTGGTGGAGCTATGATAAGTGTATTGATTTATGTGCACATTATCCACTTGTTTTTTGGTTTATTTTATTTGGTAATCAACACTGTGCGATTGTTGAAAGGGGTAATTAACAAAGACAATTCACTGAGCCTCTATGTTGGAGGAATGTATTGGCATTTTATGGGTTTTCTTTGGGCTTATCTATTCTTCTTTCTTTTCTTTATCTACTAAATCTGCGGTTATCTGCCACTGATCCCCCGATTGTTAACTATTTCAAGTGTGTTTTTTTCAAATAGAAAGCAGTTATGAATGATTTCATGATTAAACTTGCGCCCAAATTCCTATTTCACGTATGGCATCACATGCACAAGTAGCAAGCAAAACAGAGTTATGGGGCGGAGGTCAATCACCGTTCGGCATTAGCTATGGTAAAATGATGATGTGGTATTTCCTTGTTTCGGATGCATTGACATTCGGAGGGTTACTCATCGCTTATGGTTTGATCCGTCACGCAAGTGCCGAACCCTGGCCGGTTGGTGAGCAGGTGTTTGAGTCTCTTCCAGGTCTTACTGCAAGCTATCCTTTAATTTATGTCGCTTTGATGACATTTATTCTCATCATCTCTTCTGTAACCATGGTTCTAGCAGTAGAAGCAGGCCACAGAATGGACAAAAAAGGTGTAATCAAATGGATGGGTTTCACAGTAATTGGTGGATTCTTCTTCCTCGGCTCTCAGGCTTGGGAATGGTCTCACTTTATCCACGGCTCTGGCGGTGGATTTCAGGTTAAGTCTCCTGTCACCGTAACTGCTGACGATGGAACCGTGATGAATCTTACCGCCGGTTCATGGGTTCACATGACTTCAAAATTTGGCCATGATTACGAGCATGCCTTGGAGTCTGCGGCTCATCCCGTTATGCACGACGAGCACGCTCAAGAAGAGCATGGGGCGGCTGCAGAAACTCATCATGCTGATGCATCTACCATGGTTCCTGAAAAATTAATTCTGAATAAATACACGTTGGTTCGTGACGAAGCAACCGGAAAAGATCTTCGCAAGATGGAAGTAAGCGGGGCAGAAGCTAAAAAGCTTTGGGAAAAAATGGGAGAAAATACTGTTGTTTTCGGTGCTAACATGAGCAAGAACGAATACGCGGTACAGCAACATTACGCTAATTTCTTCTTCTTTGTAACAGGTTTTCATGGATTTCACGTGTTTCAAGGTGTACTCATCAACCTTATCATTTTTATAATGGCTATTAAAGGTGTTTTCGAACGAAGAGGTCACTACGAAATGGTAGAAAAAGTGGGCTTATTCTGGCACTTTGTAGATTTGGTGTGGGTTTTTGTATTCACATTCTTCTACCTCGTTTAACAATCTTGATTTAAAAATAAAACAGCAAAAACAATCACCTTTCAATACTTATAGAAATGGAAAGAGACGATCTTATAGTAAACGACAGCTACTCAGTAAATGCTCGTCACAGCGAAGAAGAAGGAGTTAAAATCAGAAAAAAACTGATGAAGGTAACTGTCATTCTAACCGCTCTAACAGTGATAGAAATATTCATGGGAGTTTTCTTCAAAAGAAATGGTACTTTTCAGTGGGAAACTATCAAGCTTGCTTTTATCGTTTTAACGCTTGTAAAAGCGGCTTACATCATTTTGATATTTATGCACCTTGGTGATGAACGAAAGAATCTCAAGTATGTTGTTCTTCTGCCTTATGCCCTGTTTATATTGTATTTAATTTTTATAGGACTTTGGGAAGGTGTTGCGGTTCAGCAAATGAACCAGAACTTTCGATGATAGAAAAAATGTCTAAAACAAATAACACAAAAAAGTATATCGCACTTGGTGGTATACTTTTTTTATTTCCACTTGTTTGGTTGCTGACTTTCGGCGTGTTCAGTAAACACAACTTTAATACCATGAAGTTCTATGGGCCATTGTCGACTTTCGAAGGGGATGATACCACGGATTATACCATTCCACCATTTGCATTTATGAATCAAGATGGTGCCACTGTAACTCTCGATTCGCTCAAAGGAAAAGTATGGCTTGCTGCTTTCTACTCCCTGAATGATGAATATGCCTCCAAAATAACTGAAAGACTGCTTAACGTTAATTGGAAATACAGAGATCAACCTGATATCAAAATTATTGTTTTCTCAACAGATTGTAATTATGATACACCAGCAACTATTCGTGCATACACCAATCAGAATACTAAGTACAATTCATTTCCCAACAAATGGGAATTTTTAACAGGAAATCAGGAAGCGATGCAGAGCTATATTAGGAATGGATTTCTTATTTCTGACTTGAACAATGAGGCGATATTCAGACTTATCGACGAAAATGGTCAGATAAGGGGGCTTTATGGAAATACTGAATACCACATGTTAGAAGCGATTGAAGATATAGCGCTTCTCAAAAAAGAAACGGATCTAAGAAAATACAATGAGAGAAAAGCTGCTGAAAAAAATCATTAGTCTCGTCTTTATTTTATTAATTGCTGGCGGATGCGAGGAAAGAACATCTACGGTTGAGTCTACTGAAAATACAACTGCCCTCGCCGAGTTGCCTTATATAGGTGAATTTGACGTTCAAATTACTACTGCTAATGATGGCAGCAAATATGCAGATACTGTTCAATACTCCATTCCCAAATTTAGCTTCACAAACCAATTTGGAAAAACAGTTTCGCATAGAGATTATGAAGGAAAAATATTTGTTGCTGAGTTTTTCTTTACAACATGCACCAGTATTTGTCCCATAATGAGCGCCAATATGGTGCGTTTGCAAGCATTGACTAAAAAAGAAGGGCTCCAAAATGACGTTTGGTTTCTGTCGCATTCTGTAAAACCGTTAGAGGATACTCCGGATGTATTATTAAAATACGGAGAAAATATTGGTGCTGATTTTTCTAATTGGAATTTTGTGACAGGAAATGCTACCGACATTTTCGAACAAGCTCAAGAAGGTTATCTACTCACAGCATTTCCATCTGACACAGCTCAAGGCGGAGTATTTCATACAGACAAACTAGCTTTAATAGATAGAGCATTTCACATACGAGGAATCTATGATGGCACTACATCCAACGGTATTGATCAATTATTACAAGACATTCAGACTCTAAAAAATGAATATGGAAAATCAAACAATTAAGGTCGGTGGTGCCAGAAGAGCAGAAAAAAACGCGAAAATATTTATTATCAGCGCGTCAATTGCAATACCTGTGGTAGTCGCAATACTTAATTTGATGCCCAAAATACAGGCAGGAAGTGGAGAATTGCGAAACTGGTTAAATGAACTGCCAAGATTTAACGCTCTATTAAACGGAACAACTGCATTGTTGCTTCTATCTGCTTTTGCGGCTATCAGAAGTAAAAACATCAAGCTTCATAAGAGGCTCATGACAAGTGCACTTGTGTTGAGCATTTTATTTTTGTTGTCATATGTTACTTTCCACGCTACCACAGAAAGTACACCCTTTCCGATTGGAGCGCCACACAGAGAAACTTATATAACCATCTTAATCACTCATATATTCCTGTCAGCTATTGTAGTGCCATTGGTATTAATTTCTTACACCCGCGCACTGGCCGAAAAATTTGACAAACACAAAAAAATTGCTCGCATCACTTTGCCAATATGGCTCTATGTCGCAATCACCGGAGTCATCGTATATTTGATGGTAAGTCCATATTATCCTTTCTAAAAAAAAATTATATCATGAAAACCAAACTAGCTCTCATTTTAGGAATAATGGCAATAACACTCCTCCTACAAAATGACGCAACTGCCCAGTGCGCTATGTGCAAAGCAACAGCCGAAAGCGCCTCTGCAAATGGCAATAAAGGTATTGGTGAGGGGCTCAATACTGGTATTGTGTATTTGATGATGGTACCTTATTTGTTACTCGGAAGTCTGGGAATTGTCTTTTTTAGGAAAAAAATTGTAAACTTTTTGAAAAGTTAAAGTTTTTTTAGAAATTTCAGATTAACTTCGCTTGGTTCGATTTTTGAATACGACTTGTTTCTATCATTCATTTCGGAAATCAGACTAATTAAAACAATGAAACTTACAAAATTTATTCTTCCGATTCTTTTGACTTTTTTAGGTCTAGTTTTGTCAGGAAGCAATGCATTTGCACAGTTTACGACCGAAAAGTCTATTGATTCCACGGCCACTCCAGATGTTGAAGAGCAAAAGATGAAATTACTCGTCACAGACTTCAAATCAAAAAAAGGTTTAGAGGCAGATGTCATGATTAAAGGACTTAATCCTAGAAAAACTATTGTACTAAAAAATCTCACCGATACCACTCTCATTCTAAAAAATTACCGTCTTTACACCGTCTCTGTCGTTAAATCAGGTTACATGTACTTCGCTCACAAGTTTTGGCCCGATGAATCAACCTTTCACATGGAACGCATTGAATTAAAGACATTACAAGAAGGCTTGAGAACAAATATTGATGACATCACATTTCAAGGAGACGAAACACAGATTTACCACAAGTCAGTTCCTGCACTCGAAGAAGTTATTGATTTTCTCAATGTAAATGAAAATATCAAAATTTGTATTATTGGCCATGCAAATGGTCCAATAAGCGATAAACAAAAAAGTGAGTCATTTTATAGAAAAGCCACCGAAAAAAGGGCTGAGGCCGTGAGAGATTACTTAATTCAGCACGGAATAAAAGAAGAGCGCCTCACAACAAAAGGCTTTGGAAATACTCAGATGATTTATCCAGATCCACAAACCGATTGGCAAATTGATGCCAACAGGAGAATTGAGATTCAAGTGACTTCCTTAAATTAATCGGTTCCAATTTATTTCTTGTTCAGCAATTCCTGTCAGGCCAATTATCCATTTATAATGTCCTTTTGCCATTAAACAAAAGGCTGGATATGGATTGGTGAAGACCTGTAAGTTTGTATGGTGCTAATAACAAGGCTCTACATCTGAACCATGCGTCAAATCACATTATTCCTATTAATCGCACTGTCATTAAATGCGGGAGCTCAATCCCAAGTTTGGAGTCTTGACAGTTGTATCGCTTATGCTTTCGAACATAACATCACACTTCAGCAATCAGCTTTAAATGTCTCTCTAGCCGAGATCAATAGGCAAACTGCGGTTGGCGGCCTGCTGCCAAATCTGAATGCTCAAGCCTCACATGGATACAACTGGGGGCAAAGAATTGACCAATTCACCAATCAGTTTGCAAGTGAGCGAATTCGCAGTAACAATTTAGGTATTGCTACCAGTGTAAATTTATTTAATGGCTTTCAGCAGATAAATGCGGTAAAACAATCCAATCTACAAATTGAAAGAAGCAAGGCGGATTTGGACAAGATGAAAAACGACATTTCATTAAATGTTGCTTCATCTTTTCTCACTGTTCTGCTCAATAAAGAATTTTTAGATATTGCAAAAAGTAATCGAGATAACAGTGAGGCACAAGCCAAAAGACTCGAAAAATTAGTCACTGCTGGCCAACAGTCCGAAGGGAATCTAAACGAAATGCTTGCACGTCTCGCCTCTGACGAAGCAAGTTTAGTAAGTGCAGAAAATAGCTTCAATCTTTCGAAGCTCGCCCTCATGCAACTTCTTATGCTGAACACGTCTCAAATGGATAGTTTTGAATTAGAAGTTCCAACGTTAGATAATGCAGTTAATTCCGGACTAATGAATAATCCAAATGCACTTGTTCAAGCTGCATTGTCAAATTTTCCGGAGATAAAAAGTTCAACTCTTAATGTAGCCAGCAACGATTTAGGTCTCAGCATAGCAAAAGGAGCCCAAATGCCAAGTATAGCAGCAAGTGCATCCTATGGAACAGGTTACTCCGGGGCCGCTAGAGTATTGACCGGAGATCCTGATTTGGTTGACTTACCAATAGGTTATGTTCAAGGAACTCAAGACATCGTTTTTGCGCCACAACTAAATTATTCAAACGATGACTTTACTCTAAAGCCATTTGACAGACAACTAAAAGACAACGTAAACCAATCTATCTTTTTTACGTTAAGCGTGCCAATTTTAAATGGCTTTAGCGCAAGAGCCGGTGTGAAAAGAGCCGAGGTTAATTTAAAAAATGCCGTGCTTCAGCTTGATCAAACGAAACTCACACTTGAGCAATCTGTGCGAAGTTCCGCAGCCGATGCCAAAGCCGCTTTTGCCACTTACACAGCATCACAAAAAAGTGTTGAGGCCAATCAGAAAGCTTTCGATTGGAATAAAGTACGCTATGAAAATGGCTTAATCAATGCAACAGATTACAATGCCTCTCGCATACAACTTGACAATGCAAAGGCAAATGAAACTAGAAGCAAATTCGATTTTTTATTTAAAACAAAAGTGCTTGAATTTTATCAAGGACGACCAATCAGCCTGAGAAAATGAGTAAGACTTGGAAAATTATATTATGGCTTTTGACAGCCGTAATTGCAATCGTTGTTATTTCAAAAATATTTCGCAGTAATGACAAGGCAAAAGAGGTTTTGGCTGAAAGAGGCTTAAATCGAGATTTGGTTGAAACTGTTTCTGCAAGTGGAAAAATCCAACCTGAGATTGAAGTAAAAATTCAGTCTGAGGTTTCAGGAATGATTGTTGAATTGCCTGTGAAAGAAGGAGATCAAGTAGTCCAAGGTCAATTATTGGTTCGCATAAATCCTGATCTTTATACTTCGGCATATAACAGAGCGGAGGCAACACTAAACAGTTCTAAAAGTAATTTAAGCAGTGCCAAAGCTCGCCTTGCACAGGCAGAAGCTCAATACAACGCCAACAATCTCAGCTATCAACGTCAGAAAAAATTGCTATCTGAAGGAGCAATTTCTCAAGCAGAATTTGAAACAATTACAAGCACATGGGAAACGAGCAAGGCTGAAGTTGAGGCTGCAAAAGAAAGTATTAAAAGTGCAGAATTCTCCATTAATAGCGCACAGGCCGGCGTTATTGAAGCGGCTGACAATTTGAAAAGGACCGTAATCAAATCGCCAATGACAGGAACCGTAACTGCGTTAAGCAAAGAGCTTGGTGAAACGGTGCTTGGCAATAGCATGATGAGTGGCGAAATCATAATGAAAGTTTCTGCATTGAATACCATGGAAGTAAATGTTGAGGTAAACGAAAGCGACATAGTCCGAGTTAAAGCCGGCGATACCACACAAGTTGAGGTTGACTCATATAGAGATCAGAAATTTAAAGGGGTAGTAACGGAAATAGGAAATACTGCCCTCAATGCTCTATCGGCCGCAGCTTCCAGCATCGACCAAGTAACAAATTTTAGTGTGAAAATTAGAATATTGCCTGAGTCGTACCAGCATCTTTGCGTAGACAAACCAACTGGATATTCGCCTTTCAGACCGGGAATGAGTGCAATAGTCGATATTGAAACTTCTAGAGAGAAAAATGTATTAACAATTCCAATCAAATGCGTCACCTCACGCGATGACACTACCTCTGCAAGTTTTATTGAACGACTAAAGAAAAAGGGCGACTCCGCAGATGCAACTGCTGCCGACGTTAGAAAAGAGCCATTCACGGTAGTTTTTGTGGTAGATGAAACGACAGGCCAAGCAAAGATTAAAGTGGTAGAAACGGGTATACAAGATGATCGGTTCATTTACATCAAATCGGGACTCACTGCAAATGACTTAATTGTAACCGGACCTTACGAGGAAATCTCTAAAAAACTCACTTCAGGCGACAAGGTAGAGGTGAAATCATCGCTAAAATCCGATTCAGAATCCGCTGAAAAATGAGTCAGGAAGGCGGATTGATCTTATTGATTGAGAGCTCCTCGAAAAACTGTTCGGTTGCATTAACAAACGGCAAGGAATTGCTTTGTTTGCGAGAGTTGAGCAATGAAGCTTACATACATGCCGAAAATCTACATGAATTCATTGAACAAGTTTTTACGCATTCGGGCAAGAAATATTCTGAACTAAAAGCTGTAGCCGTCAGTAAGGGTCCAGGTTCCTACACTGGACTTAGAATTGGCGTTTCGGCAGCGAAAGGTTTCTGCATGGCACTTGACATTCCGCTCATAGCTGTATCCACAACAGAAATACTTGCTCGATATGGCAAGAAAACTTTTTCTCACTATGCCTATTACATCGCAATGATAGATGCTCGCAGGGATGAAGTTTACACCGCTATTTACGATTATGATCTGCAACTAATAAATGAAGTAAAAAGCGAAATAGTTAATCCTGAATATTTGTCGCGATTCAAAAATGAAAGGGCACTCTTTATTGGAGACGGTGCAGACAAATGCCGTCTTTCTGATCAAAACCAAAATGTTCTTTCAGTTTTACCATCGGCAACTATGATGGTTGAATCTGCTAATGAAAGATTCGAATCCGAAAAATTTGAAGATACTGCCTATTTCGAACCATTTTATCTCAAAGATTTTATTCCCGGCAAGGCAAAAAGTACTGTACTATAAAATATCTACTTTCGCATTGCGTTTACATTAATCCGGATGAAAAAAATAACTCTGTTAACACCCTTACTTTTTTTACTCATTGCAAGTTGTCGCGACAGTCGCGAGGGTCTAGTTCCTTTTGTTCCTGTTAATATTACTATCAATGTAAATGAACCTACATTTTTTAATCTAACTGTGCCAACTGGCTGGGTATATATAACAGGAGGCTCACGCGGAATTATTGTCTATAGAAAATCGCAAACAGAATTTGTTGCAATTGAAAGGCACAGCACATTTGAGCCGCAAAACAATTGCGCTGTCTCAGTTGAATCAAGCAATCTTATTCTAAAAGATCCTTGTTCTGATTCCAAATGGCTCATTAGCGACGGCAGTATAGTGAATGGACCGGCCAGCAGACCTCTGCTGCAATACGAGGTTGTTTTTCAGGATCCATTTCTATATGTAAACAACTAAACGTTACTTTATAGATTGATCTGTAAAAAGATCATTGACACAACTTGCATCCATTTCGCACCCAGCCTTTGATTGAGGACTTCATTCCGATTAGCAAATAGCTTGGGGCTATTTATACCAAAAGCATTTATTTATTAGTCAAAAGGACTCATTAATAACACCGTTGTAGAATTTCCTGATAGCCTTGCGATATTTAATAATTACTATTGGTATAATAATTAAAACAGGTATTATTCCATTGCCTAATTCAAATTAGTCCAATAACAAATTTGAATTTTAGTATTGTAAATCTAGAAAGAGTAGCCATTCCAGGTCAATAAGGTGAAGCGTAATCGGACAATCACAGATAGCGATACGGTATTATTACTTTGACTGTTTTGGCAATCGTTTACAATGCAATCTTCATAACAAAAACATTCTAATAGAAGCACCACGCTGATTTTGGTGGCATCATTTTGGCCATCGACATCGTTTTCAAAAAATAAAGTTTTGGTTTTGAAACCATTAATGCTTTAATCGCGTTACAAGACGTGATAAAAAAATCTATTATGAAAAATAACTTATTCGCTCTTTTATTTGTTGGCTTTCTTCTTTTAACTCAGTCATGTCAAAACGACCCTGTCAATTCTGCTGTAACCACAGATAAAATTCAATTGTCAGAAAATGACTCACTCTTTGAGGTGAATGACGGAGGATATAAATTCTCTATAGTACTTCCAAAAGATTTAATGATCAATGCCACACCCGATATTGTCTTAAATGGTGCGACGGGCGAGTTGCACATTACTGTAGGTGAACAATTTTGGATCGTTGCAACACAAGAAAAAGGTGATTTGAATAATTTTAAATCCGCTCTTGCCGACGATATGTTGTTTAAACATGAAGTAGTTGAAGAAAATAGTCAGTCACTTTTGTTCAAGCGAGTTTTGCCTGATGGCACTGAATACGACTACAGTTATAAGAGCTGCAGCGACATCTCAGGTACACCATATGTGTTCAGAACATCGGAGGAAGGAGAGTTTACCAAAGATAATGTTACTCGTATGAAACAAGCAATTAACACAGTTCGTGCTTCTGTGTGAAAGATTTAATTAAATTAGCCCTTTCGAAAACACACTAAACGTTTAAACCACCTTTAATGAAAGCATTCATTACCACATTAGTTCTACTGTGCACCGGCTTTGTCGGATTTGCCGAAGTCATCGTAATAAGTGGCGTTTATCAAGGAAAAGACCTTTATGTTAAGAATCCTGTTACTTCAAGTGGTATTGGCTACTGCGTTTTTGAAATTGTGGTAAATGGAAACGTAACATCCGATGAACTCAACTCGCCTGCATTCGCCATTGACTTGGCCGCTTGGGGATTTAAACTGGGAGATTCTATAGAAATAATAATGCGCTGTAAAGAAAAATGCGATGTGAAAATCATCAATCCTGAGGTAATTTATCCAAATAGCACCTTTGAAATAACAGCGATCAATTTGAATTCTACCGGCATATTGAAGTGGGAAACTAAATTGGAAACTACCCCGATTTTATTCATTGTTGAGCAGTTCAAATGGAACAGGTGGATAAAAGTTGGCGAAGTCATTGGTCAAGGAAAACAAGACAAAAACGCTTACACTTTTCAAACTACCTTGCACAGCGGAACAAATATTTTCAGAGTTCATCAGGTAGATCACAAAGGCCAGCGCACTTCAGAAGAAGTTAGAACCGAAAGCCCAAATGTTGCCATTTCGATCAAAAATTATAAAATAAATAATACGCTCGAATTCTCCTCTGAAACTGATTACGAAGTTTACAGTGAATACGGCACTCTTGTAAAAAGTGGTAGAGATAAAATAATTGATACATCAAAATTCTTCAAAGGCAATTATTACGTCAGCTTTGACAATAAAGGCGGACAAATTGTCGAAAAGAAATAACCCCAAAGAGCAAAACAACTTTCATCAGACCTTGTAGATTTGATTCTGCAAGGTTTTTTTATATATTATCGGCATTTGCGTTAGTCCAACATTGTTTCTCTTCATTGGAGCAATTTGAATTGGCCGATGCAACTGGTATAACACAGTATAAACATTTAGCATAGTCCGATAGCGGCTTTGCCTCGTTGAGCTATTTGACTGAAATTGCAGCATCACCAAGGCAACTTATCGACGGGTCTTTTGGAATTATTAATAAATACTTTTGGAATAATTTGTTTTGAAAATTGACTTGGGATTAACAGTTGAAATATTATGTTGCGAAAAATTGAACATATTGGAATAGCGGTAAAGGACATCAACCAATCGAATAAAATATTTGAAGATATACTTGGTGTTGCTCCTTATAAACAGGAAGAAGTAGAAAGTGAAAATGTAATCACTTCTTTTTTTCGCGTTGGTGAAAACAAAATAGAATTGCTTCAAGCTACTCATCCCGACAGTGCTATTGCGAAATTTTTAGAGAAAAACAGGGAAGGAATGCATCATATAGCATTCGCTGTCGAAGATATTTATGCTGAAATAAATCGCCTCGAATCATTGGGGTATCAGATGATTAACAAACAACCGAAAGAAGGAGCGGACGGTAAAATAATAGCCTTCCTGCACCCAAAAAGCAGCAATGGAGTTTTGATGGAGTTGTGTCAGGACAAAAAATAGAGCTACTCTATTTTGCTTTTTTTCGTTTGCGATTCATTTTTTTGCCTTCACTGCCCCATAAGCTATTTCCTCCTCGTTTTTCTGGATCTTTCTCGTCGACTTTTGTACTCATGTGTCCAGGCTGATTTTCACAGCCCCGTGATGGTCTTTTACTCAACCACTGAATTCGAACGGTCAGAATAATTGGCCTACTTCTGCCACTGAAATATGGCAACGTGGACTTGAGTCCATCCCATGGAAAGGCAGTCAAAATAGGTGTTTCAAGCATTGGCATAATAAAAATTCCCGGCTCTGGGCGCCATCCAAATCCAATTTTATAATGCAATTGAGCTAAGAGCGGATCCGGAAACATCCATGTGTTTACATATGGATTTCCCTCACTAACCTGTCGACTAATGATTCTGTAATCAACATTAACCCCAATGGAATTCTGTATCCATTTGTTGTTAGAAATCTGAATGATATTGGAAGCATTAAAAAATGCTCCAGCGAAACTCTGCGAAAATTTTGCATCATTCATTACTGGAATATAACCTGCTCCTGCCGCTGCAAGACCATTAAATGATTCTCTACCGCGCAACATTTTAAAGTGTACACCATAGTCTATGTGGTGCAATAATGAGCTTTCCGTGATAAAGTGATGTCGCCCTGCTTCGAGGTAAGCTCCAATTTTACCTGCACGCTTAAAGTCTCCCGTGTACAAAGTATCCAATGCATCCCCCTCACCTGTGTATGCAGTGAGATTTTGGTTGCGCGTTTCAGGCAACATATAGGTGATTCCGGGAGCTATAAACCAGCCTTTATTCTGATAGGCCGTTCCTTCTTGATAAAGCGGTCTGCGCTGAGTGCCTCGTTGGGCCAAAAGCACAATCGGAAAAACAAGCAGTAGAATGAAGAACAATTTTTTCATGGAGATGAAAGTAGTACTTCAAAAGAACGTCAAGTAAAGAAGAATATTTGACTTAGCAACCATTAGAAGTGAATTCTACAATGCATTCAAGATTTGTTGCTCAACTTCATCACTGTCCCAAATCATCTCGATTTCTGGTAAGGCCATCACCATATCCATTATAACCTGTTGACGATCACCATTACTTAGAGCGTCTTGATATGGAATGTGTGAGAATGTTACTTGGGAATAAAGCGGTATCCATTTTTCAGGATGTTTTGAGGCAAAACGAGCTTCGATTTTTTTCTGAAGGAGAAAATCAGGATCGGCAGTCTTATCTCTCATTTCAATATAATTGCGCAGTGCAAGCTCGAGAATGGCATCACCTGCAGGTTTTCTGAGCTTTGTAAACTCTGGAAAAATTTTGGTAAAATCTTCATTGTTCTCATCCATAAGCTCATTGAGAATGGTACAATCTTCAAAACCAGCATTCATTCCCTGTCCGTAAAATGGAACTATAGCATGCGCTGCATCACCAAGAATACAAACCTTGTCTTGATAGTTCCAAGGATAACATTTTGTCATTACCAAACTAGCATCCGGATTGGCAAAAAAGTCGTCGGTCAATTCAGGCATTATACCAACAACATCAGGGAAAAATTGATCAAAAAAAGCGATAACTTGCTCTTTAGATTTTAAATTTTCTAGCGAGTTGACTCCCTCAAAAGCAATAAACAATGTGCAGGTAAAACTGCCATCTAGATTGGGGAGAGCTATCATCATAAACTCACCGCGTGGCCATATGTGCAAACAGTCTTTGCGCAATTTATGAGTTCCATCTTCATTCGCCGGAATCTCAAGTTCCTTGTAGCCATGTTCTAAATAAGTCTGCGAATAATTAAATCTATCAAGGTAAGTCATTCGGGTACGCACAGCGCTGAAAGCACCATCTGTTCCAAAAATTCTATCAAACGATTCTGCGTGAACTTGACCCGTAGAATCTTCTGTAAGTTGCAGAATATTTTTAGAGAAGTCGATGTGTGTGCAGCGCAAATTAAAGTGTGTTTCTACGTTGTCATACTTATCTGCACATTGCAATAATGTCTGATTGAGAACACCTCTCGAAACACTGTAAATAGCTTGTCCCTCTTTGCCATAAGGCTGATAAGTAAGAGAACCATCTACGCCATGCATTAAACGGCCTGACATGGGAAGGGCCACCTTTTTAATTTCATCGGCGATACCAGCGCCTTCGAGGCCGCGCCATCCACGATCGCTCAGAGCTAGATTAATACTCTTGCCTTGAACTATTTTTAATTTTCTGATATCCGGTCTGCGGTCATAGAGATGAACTCTAAATCCACGCTTAGCCATATAAACAGCCCACAAACTGCCAACAAGCCCCGCTCCTACTATTGCAATTTTATCCTTCATAATACAAATTTCTCAATGCCTGATCTATATCTTCAATCAAATCTTCTATGTCCTCCACGCCCACACTCAATCTCAAGAGAGAATCCACCAAACCTGTTTTAATTCTTTCTTCCCTAGGAATGGAGGCGTGGGTCATACTTGCAGGATGACCAACTAGCGACTCCACACCACCCAGTGACTCAGCTAGAGCAAACACCTTGAATGATTGAGCCATTTTAGCGGCGTCTTCAAATGAATCACTTTTAAGAGTGAAAGAAATCATTCCCCCAAAATCGCGCATCTGACGTTTTGCAACCTCATGCCCAGGGTGATCGGGAAAGCCCGGCCAATACACCTTATCAATCTTTGGATGAGTTCTCAAAAACTCAGCAACAGCATGACCATTTTCACAATGTGCTTTCATTCGCAGATGCAACGTTTTTAGTCCACGAAGAACTAAAAATGCATCTTGAGGACCAGGAACTGGACCACACGAATTAGTTATAAATGCAAGTTTTTCATAATAATCCTTGTT
>Ga0105048_10002605_pt1 | contig 29303 bp, 28 predicted proteins | sample MAT05_FD_78382 | JGI IMG/M metagenome (GOLD analysis project Ga0105048, IMG submission 78382) | Freshwater microbial communities from Lake Fryxell liftoff mats and glacier meltwater in Antarctica - MAT-05 | ecosystem: Environmental > Aquatic > Freshwater > Ice > Liftoff microbial mat | place... | reverse complement strand
GGGGGGACTATCGTGCGGCACCGGCAACGCTCGGCACTGCAAACCGTCGGCAATCTTCCACGCAGAATCAGCTTCGAAGTGCCGCACCAACCCGGCCGATCGCAACGGCTCGAACGATTCGGACCATCTCATGCACTCGACATGTTCCGAATGACAATAGAGGGGAATCCGCTGCGTGCAGAGTTGCGCGAGTGTTCGATCCTTCCAGTGGTCGGTGTGCACGTGGGTCAACAGAACGGCGTTCACGTCCCGCCAACTCATGCCAATAGCGGCGAGCCGGCTTGAAATTAGACGTGGCCCGAGGCCGATGTCGATCAGCAGCCCGAACCCTTCGAGTTGCACGAACGCGGCATTTCCCGAACTCCCGCTCGCCAGAACGCTAAATCGCGGCATCGCTTCCTCGTGATAGGCTTTGAACTCGATCCCTTCGTTGTACAACATCGGTAACCATGCTCAGCGATCCCAAATACAATCCGCTCCGCCGGTTCGACAGCTTGGCGGCGATCTACGCGAAATATCGGCCCGACTATCCCGAGCAAGCTCTCGACTGGATTGTTGAACGAGTGGCCCATCGCACCCTTCCCATCGCTGATATTGGCGCCGGCACCGGCATCTTGTCGCGAGCGCTGGCGAAACGTTCTCTGAACGTCGTCGGCATCGAACCGAACGACGCCATGCGCGAGCAAGCGGTGCGCGAGGGCGGCGCGAGTATCGACTACCGGCCCGGTCGAGCGGAACAGACTGGCCTTTCCGACCAAAGCGTTTCGGGAGTTGTTGTCGCTCAGGCCTTTCACTGGTGCGACCCTGCAACGGCGCTGGATGAATTCCACCGAATTCTCGTTCCCGGCGGTTGGGCGACGCTCATTTGGAACGACGCGGACAATGACGACCCGTTCACGAACGGCTACTGGAGCGCCTTGCGATCGGGCACGCCTGAGCCAGAGATGGTCGAAAAACCGCATCATGTCGCCGGCGAGCCAATTCTAACGCACCCCCTGTTCGAAGTGGCGATCGTCCGGACCATCGGCCATTTGCAAGTGGTCGATGAAGAAGGCTTGCTCGGCCGGGCGTTTTCAGTTTCGTTCGCCCCGAAAGAATGCAGTGCGGCCGACCGATTCAGCCGGCGACTTCGAGAGCTACATCAACGCTTCGCTGAAGATGGCGTCGCCCGTTTGCGATACCGGACAACACTCTACCAAGCCCGCCGGCGATGACGAGAATGCGTTGTCCATGAAACCTCATGCTTGTCGTTGACCGCGCGGCATGTTATGCTGTAACCGTTCGCCTCGGAATAACCTTTCGGAGATATGACCATGGCCTCGAAAACGATCCTGATCGTCGACGACGACCATGAACTGATTGACGGCTTGCGTGCCCTGCTCGAAAAGCAAGGCTACCGCATCCTTCAGGCGAACGATGGCCAATCCGGCAAGCAGATGATTTACAACCAGAAGCCGGACCTGGTCATTCTCGACATGATGATGCCGCGGATGGGCGGTTACCCCGTCCTCGAACATTTCCGCGATAAGAAGGAAACGCCGCCGATCATCATGATCACCGCCAACGAAGGCAGCCGGCACAAGGCCTATGCCGAGTATCTCGGGGTGGTCGACTACATCCGCAAGCCGTTCGCGATGGAGCGGTTGCTCGAAGCGGTTAACAAGGCGCTCACGGTCGCCCCACCCCCAGCACCTGCCGAAGGCGAGCCGGCGTCGACTTGATCGTGACTTTATCCCGCCGAAAGTTGCTTTTCCAGATCCTCGCATCGCACGAGTTGCCGATCGCGAGCTCCGCGCGACATTCGAAAAATCGATGGCACATCCAGGCTCTCACCGGCCGCGAGCGTGCAGCGGTCTCGTTTTATCTTCGCCTGTTCAAAAAGGGACGGCAGACAGGCCGTGCAGGCGAGAAAATAGGTTTTTAGTTCCCCTGTCACGCCGTCGCTCCAACGGGCGGCGATCTTGAATTCCGCCTCGGCCCCGCAATCAGGCGCGTAGCAGAGCACGGGATAAGAAGGCATCGGCATGGCGTTTAGCTATCCGAGGGGAAGGGGATCGGCTCACCGTTGATCTCGGCCATCGCGTTCTGTGCCGCACGCGATTCGGCAATCTTCTTGTTCTGCCCCCACGCCGACGGATAGCGATGGGTATTGATCGTGACCGCAATCTTGAACGAGCGGGCATGATCGGGTCCCTGTTCGTCAAGCACTTGATACTTCGGGATGCCGCCGAAATCCCGCTGGGCTACTTGTTGCAGGAGTGACTTGTAGTTGTTGTTCGCCGCGTCGCGGACGACACGGTCAATCTCGGGGAGCAGGAATCTCAGGATAAAAGGCTGGGCCGCTTCCAGGCCGCCATCGAGATAAATGGCCGCCACGAGCGATTCGAACACATCAGCAAGAAGGTTGGCCGGTAGATCCACGCTGGACCTCATCCCACGGCCGATGAACAGGAACGACCCGAGATCAAGCTGCTGGCTAAAGAAAGCGCATGCCGTGCGGCTGACGACTGCCGACTTGATCTTGGTCATCTCGCCTTCTTGATAATCTGGAAAACCGACGAAGAGCTGCTCGCACGTCACCAGGCCGAGAATCGCGTCGCCGAGGAACTCGAGTCGCTCGTTGGAAGCGGCGCGCGTGTTCGCACCCGACGTGTGAGTTAGTGCGGCCCGCAGGAGCTCGGGCTTGCGAAAGCGGTAGCCGATCACGCCCTGGCACTCGTCGAGGATTTCCTGCTCGTAACTGGCGGACGTTTCCGAAGGCATAGCTGGTTCGAGTTTGAAGTTGGGTGGTGATAAAATTATCACTCATGCCATCGATTGTCAACCGATTCGCCCTCCTTCGTGCGAGCAAAACCGAGTTGTCGCTTCCAGTGATGGCACGACGACACTTGGACCGGCTCGCGAATGACCCTCGCTCAACTCGATGGAATTCGGCGAACAGGGTCGCTGGGCACTTGCAGATCGTGCCCCGTCGGGACATAATCATCTTCAGTTCAATTCCTCTACTTGAGACGCATTCATGACATCGCTCGGTAGATACGCGGGGCTTCTCGTCATTGTCGCCTTCTGCGTTGCCTGGTGGCTGCTGCCCATCGCACGTTATCGCTCGGTATCGGGCACGACTGCGAGCGCGACGCCCACGGCACTGCCGGTCCCGACGGCGCCCGTCGCCGGTGGAGCGCTCGGCGTTGGCAGCTGCGCGGCGGCGGCCTGTCACGGCAATCCGCTACTTCCCCTGCCGCAACCGGAGAAGGTATCGAACCTTGCCGAACTACGGCCCGTGAACTCCTGGGAGTCGTGCTATCAGCAATGGATGTGCAACGACCGGCACGCCCGCGCCTACGACACGCTGGATAGCGATCTTTCCAAACAGATCATGAAGAAGCTCAAAGGCGGCGGCGACGCCCGTAAGGAAGAGATCTGTTTGGCTTGCCACTCGAACCCGTCTATCGCTTCAAAGACCGATCTCATTTCACGCGAACTCCACAAGGAAGGCGTCTCCTGTGAGGCCTGTCACGGCAACGCCCACGACTGGCGAACTCCGCACACCGCTTGGACGCCCAACACCGATCGCGACAAAGCCTATTCGGCGGTGGGCATGAAAAAGCTTTATGACGTCAGCGTCCGAGCCGAGACCTGCATGGCGTGCCACGTTGGCGCCGGCCCAACGCTGAACACGCCATTGATGGACGTGAATCACGATCTGATCGGCGCGGGACACCCGCGCCTGAATTTCGAATATGCCACCTATCTGCGTACCATGTCGCCCCACTGGCGTGAGAAAGATCGCACCAAAGGAAACATCGACCGGGCGCCTGGCTTCGAGGCCGACGTTTGGCGCATCGGTCAGGCCACGCAGATGGAAATGACGCTGAAGTTGCTTGAGGTGCGCTCCGGAATGCGCGAGATCCAGCCGACGCCCCCCTGGCCGGAATTCGCGGAGTTCAACTGTTACGCTTGCCACCACGACCTGAAGCCCGCAAGCTGGCGAGGCCCGACTTCGTCGAAGCCGAAGCAGACCTACGGTGCCTTTGTCTGGAACCGCCCTGAGATTCTGGTGAATCCCGGCAACGACTCGGCACTTGATAAAGCCGTCAAATTGACGGACGAGATCGAAACCGCCGTCAACAAGACCTTCCGTGGCGGTTCCAAAGTCTCGACCTTGAAAGATAAGACCGATCAGACCATCGCCGCCTGGCGCGACTGGCGGAAGTCGCTCCCCGTCATTGATCAGGCGTCCTTGGCCAACCTCGTCGGCGAGTTGAAGCACGCCGATCCGCTCTACTGGGAGCACCTCGATTGGGACCAGGCCTGCCGGCTGTACCAGGCGATGATCGCGATCGAGAACGCCCGCCGGCAACTCGGCATCGCGGAACCGCCTGGTCAAGCGGCACGCACGAAACGGCTTTACGATGGCCTGGTGATGAACCGCGACCTGTTCGACAGTCCCGTCAAGTACGACCCGAAGATTGTTCGCAAGGACCTCCGCGATTGGGTCGACGGGAAATAATTCACACATGCGCGCCATTCAACTCGAGAAGCCCGAGTCGTTCCGGATGATCGACGTGCCGGAACCGCCGGCCCCGGGACCCGGCGAAGCCGTCGTGCGCGTTCATCGCGTCGGCATCTGCGGGACCGATTTCTCCGGCTACCTCGGCAAGATGCCCTTCTTCAGCTACCCCCGCATCCCGGGCCACGAACTGGGCGTCGTCGTCCAGGCTGTCGGCGAGGGCGTGACCAACGTCAAGCCGGGTGATCGCTGTGCCGTCGAGCCCTACATCAATTGCCAAAAGTGCTACTCGTGCACTCGCGGCCACACCAACTGCTGCGAGAATCATCAGACGCTCGGTGTCCACTGCGACGGCGGCCTGCGACCCCTGTTCACCGTGCCCGCTCGCAAACTGCACATCTCGCGAACGTTGACGTTGGATCAACTCGCCCTGGTTGAGACGCTCGCCATCGGCTGTCATGCCGTCAACCGCGGCAATCCGAGGGCAGACGAGTCGATTCTGGTGATCGGCGCGGGGCCGATCGGCCTGAGCGTCATCGAGTTCGCCAGGCTCAGCGGTGCTCGCACCATCGTCATCGACATCAACGAACAGCGGCTGCGTTTCGTCCGCGAACGCATGGGCGTTGCCGAGACGATTCACGCCAAGGGCGACGGGTCGGAGTTGAAACAGTTCACCGAAATGACGGACGGCAAGCTCGGCAACGTGGTCGTCGACGCGACCGGCAACGCTGGCTCGATGGCGAATTCCTTGAATTACGTCGGCTTCGCGGGCCGGCTCGTGTTTGTCGGCATCACCACGCAGGAAATCAAGTTCGGCCACCCGCTCATGCATCGCCGTGAGATGACGCTCTTGGCGAGCCGCAACGCTCTTTCGCCCGATTTTACGCGTATTCTGCGGCTCATTGAAGAAGGCAAGATCGATACGCGGGCGTGGATCACGCATCAGGCGCCGCTGGAAGGGATGATTGCCGCGTTCCCAAGCTGGCTCAAGCCAGAAACGGGCGTCGTCAAGGCGATCGTCGAGATCGCTTAGAACGGAGTTCACGCCATGATTTCCAGCGTCACGATTTGTTTGGTCCCGGAAGTGAAGGGCGGTCCGTTCGTCTTCTCGGGCGATCTGCCCGGCTCGATCCGCAAGGCTTCCGCTTTGGGGTTTGACGCCGTCGAGATCTTCGCCCCTGGTCCCGAGGCATTCGATCCCACGTCACTGCGCGGCTGGCTAAAAGAGAGCCGCTTGACGTTGTCGGCCATGGGCACCGGCGCGGGCTGGATTCGTCACAAATGGTCGCTCACAAGCCCGGATGCCGCCATCCGGCAACAGGCGGAAGACTTCATTCGCGCGATGATCGACACGGCCGCCGACTTCGGAGCGCCGGCCATCATCGGCTCGATGCAAGGCCATTGGGGCGATGACGTCTCCCGCGAAACGGCGCTTGGCTATTTGCGTGAGGGGCTCAACCGTCTCGGCCGGCATGCCAGTGAAAAAGGCGTTCCCCTTCTGTATGAACCGCTGAACCGTTACGAATCGAACCTGCTCAACACGCTGGCCGACACGGCGGATTTCCTGAAGACGTTGGCCACCGACAATGTGAAGATCCTGGCCGACCTGTTCCACATGAATATCGAAGAGGTCGACATCGCGGCCGCGATCCGTGGCGGCAAGGGCCTGATCGGCCATGTCCATTTCGTCGATTCCAACCGCCGTCCCGCCGGCCTGGGCCATCTCGACTTCACGGCCATCGCCAAAGCCCTACGCGACATCGGCTACAACCAATCCCTCTCCGCCGAAGCCCTCGCCTACCCCGACCCGGCCGCCGCGGCCGCCCAGACGATAGCCGCGTATCGTCGATTCTTCGCTTGAATAAACCAAATCAGCCATGCACGACGAAACGACCTGCGGTGGTTCAGATCAATTAGACAATCTACTCGTTGCTCCGTGACTTCGATGTTTGGTGGATATGCCCTTTGAGTAATCTGTCCGGTTGAGTTTTTCATCGCTCTTCGGTGCGTGGGAACGAGTAGAATGAGCACTCGCTCACTCTGCGGGCTTTCGAGTATAATTCTTTGAGCAGGACCTTTTCCCTCTGGTTAGAAATAGTGACGGCATGAAGAAGCAATTCACGCTGGTGCAATCGGCATGACGTATTCCGTCAAAGAAATCTACCTCACGCTTCAAGGCGAAGGAGCCCAGACTGGCCGGGCGGCGGTGTTCTTGCGCTTCGCGGGGTGCAATCTCTGGAGCGGTCGCGAGGAAGATCGGGCGACTGCCGTCTGCCGTTTTTGCGATACCGATTTCGTCGGCGTCGAAGGGCCGGGCGGCGGCAAGTTCGCGACGGCGGATGCGCTCGCGGATGTTGTAAGTCAAATGTGGCCTAAAGAGGGTGGGCAGTCCCGGCCGCTCGTCGTCTGCACCGGCGGGGAACCGTTATTGCAACTGGATGGGCCGCTCATCGACGCACTCCACGCTCGCGGCTTCGAGGTGGCCGTGGAAACGAACGGCACGCGTGTTCCGCCACCAGGCCTCGATTGGGTGACGGTCAGCCCCAAGGCGGACGCGGAGCTTGTGCTTAAGAAAGGCGACGAACTGAAGTTGATCTTCCCCCAACCGGGCGCCGAACCGGAGCGGTATGTTCAACTCACGTTCCAGCATTTCTATCTCCAACCGATGGATGGACCCGCACGCGACGAGAATACCCGGTTGGCAGTGGCGTACTGTCTCGCTCATCCGCGCTGGCGGCTCAGTTTGCAGACTCACAAGTTGATCGGCATCGCTTGAAACCGGGGAGAGTCCGCTCGATGAACTCGGAACGATTTTGGACTGTCCCCAACTTGCTGACGCTCAGCCGCATCCCCTTGACGGCGATCCTCTGCGTTTGCATTTCCCAGGCATGGTGGTTCGCGGCACTCGTCACCTTCGGCATCGCGTCGCTGACCGACTGGATCGACGGCTGGTGGGCTCGCCGTTTTCACCAACTTTCGACGTTCGGCCGGGTTTTCGATCCGCTGGTCGATAAAATTCTAATCGGCGGGGCGTTCGTCTACCTGATCCCGGTGCCGGAAGCCGGCCTGCTGCCGTGGATGGTCACGGTTGTCATCGGCCGTGAGTTGCTGGTTACCGGGATCCGCGGTTATATTGAAGCGTTGGGGAAGAAGTTCGGGGCCGACTGGTTCGGCAAGCTGAAGATGATCCTTCAGTGCGTGGCATTGATCGTGATCCTAGCCGTGCTTTCGCTGCGTGGCCAAGAATGGGCCAGGACCTGGATCGAACCGCTGGCGATCCTGCAAACGATCGTCGTCTACGCCATGGTGGCCGCGACAATCGGCAGCGGTCTGCAATATTGTGTGAAGGCAACGAAGTTGGTCCGGGTCGAATCCGCCGTGTAGGTAAGAGCGTCCGACATGAGCGCTGAAAAATATCTTCGCCCGGAGGTCATCAACCAGGTTGCCCGGCTCGACCTGCGCGCCAAGTTCATCGTCGAAGGCTTTCTCACGGGGTTGCATGCCAGCCCGTTTCAGGGCTTCTCGGTCGAATTCTCAGAACATCGCAAGTACGTCCCCGGCGACGATCTCAAGGATCTCGACTGGAACGTTTATGCCAAGACCGACAAGTATTATCTCAAGAAGTTCCAGGCCGAGACGAACGTCACGGGCTATCTGGTGATGGACCTGAGCGCCTCGATGGCCTACACGTACCGGCAGGAATTGACGAAGTTCGACTACGCGATCTGCCTGGCCGCCGCTCTCGGCTATCTGATGATCCACCAGCAGGACCCGGTCGGCCTCGTCACGTTCGATCAGAAGATTCGAACGGTGCTGCCGCCTCATTCAAAGCGGACGCAACTTGGGAACATCCTGGCGATTCTCGCGAACCTGAAACCGACGGGCGAGACGGACATCTCCGCTTCCATGCATCAGCTTGCGGCCTTGATCAAGACCAAGAGTCTGATCATGATCTTCAGCGACTTGTTGACCGACGTCGACGCACTGATGAAGAGCCTGTACCACCTGCGACATCGCGGCAACGAAATCATCCTCTTCCACATTCTGGACGAGGCTGAGGTTCATTTTCCGTTCGAAGGTCTGATCGAGTTTGAGGACGTGGAATCCCCCGAGAAGATGACGATCGACGCCAAGGGTATGCGGGCCGACTATATCCGTTCGATCGAGGAGTTCCGCCGCCACTGCAAGGACGAATCCGCCAAGGCGAACATCGATTACGTGCCGATTGATACGAGCATCAGTTTCGACAAGGCGCTCTTGGAGTATCTGACCCAACGGCAGCGGCGGTTTTGAGAGACCGCTCCTGGGAGTGAAATTCTCAGCCAACTGGAATTTTGCAACGGCCGAACGGCATGGTATACTTTACGATCGTTCCCAAACTCGGATGACGGTAAATCGCTGATGACTGCTTCCACGTTGACTGTTCCCCCTGAATTGTTCGTCGAAGACGAGACGGGCTGGCTCGAGATGACCGCGCAACTCGTCGCGGAAGGACGATTCCAGGAACTCGATTGGGACAACTTACGGGAGTATCTGAGCGATATGGCCAGGCGCGATCGTCGAGAGGCGGCCAATCGACTGCTTGTCTTGCTGGTCCATCTTCTGAAATGGAAAGCACAACCCGATCATCGCAGCCGTTCGTGGGAGTTGACGATCTTTCGTCAGCGAGCCGAACTTCGCGACCTCTTGGAAAGTCGAACGCTTCGGAATCATGTCGAAGAAATTCTTGCTCAGCGATTTAATCGAGCCATCAAGGAAGCGTCTCTGGAAACCGGCTTGCCAGAGTCGTCTTTTCCGTCAACTCTCACCCGATCCCTTGATGAACTCCTTCGCGATGGCGACAATGGAATCTGATGTACGAACCTTCTGAAGACACCGTTGATGCGCCTCCCCGAAAGTCGTCCTTTCCGGCGCTGCCCGTGTTGCTGGTTGTCGGCTGGATCATCTACGAGGTGACCCACCAGCCGGCGGTCGCGGCCATGGCGATGTGCATGAAGTTCGGCTGGGAGGACTTCCGCACCGCCCGCTGGCTGTTGCGGACTGACCCGTCGCGCAGCCGCGGCCGAACGTGTGCCTGGCTCTACATCGCTTCCGGATTGTGGCAGGCGGCTGTCATCGGCCTGGCGATGGTGCTTCTCTCCGTCGCGCTCGATCAAGTGATTCAAGCGAACCGCCAGGGACCGGGGGCGGCTGTCGAACTCGACAAACTCCTTTCCGGCGCGGCCTTCACGATCTTGTTCGGTTTCACGTTCTCGACCGTCGCAACCTACATTGCACTGCTCTATGCCTGGCGGCACGACGTTCGCCCCTGGCTGAACGGGGCCGTGCACATCGCCCGCCGCAACAACGAATGGCCGCCGCTTTATGGCCATACCAATAGGGTCCTCGTCCCGGTGATTTCGACCGTGGTGATGACCTGCTTCATACTCTTGCCCGCCTGCCTGGCGATTTTGGGGATGATCTTGCATGGGGCGATTCCCCGCCACTTTCTGCGCGGCCTGGTGCTGCTCGGGTCGGTCTTCAGCGTCATCATCCTGTTGCCCATTCTGGTGGTGATCCTTCAGAATCTCCGCAGGCAGCGATTCTTCGCGGAGCACCCGGCCGATTGCTGGGGCGAGGAACCACTGCCGAAACCGTTCTCCTTCGAGGAGGATGATCTGCGATGAGCGCGATCCTTCTCACGGGGGCGGCCCTGGTCGGTCTGCCGATTTTGCTCCATCTGATCATGCGGCAGGAACCGAAGAAGCTGCCGTTCCCGGCCTTTCGCTTCCTGAAGATGCGCAGCAAGACGAACCAGCGCAAGATGCGCCTGCGCCATTTTCTTCTGCTTTTCATGCGGATGCTGCTCATCGGCCTGATCACCTTGGCGTTATTCCAGCCGACGCTCTTGAGCGATCGCTTCAACATCAAGGGCGAGCAACCGCTCGCTTGCGTTCTCGTCATCGACACCAGCCCGAGCATGGGTTACGTGCTGGCCGACCGCAGCGGTCTCTCCGAAGAACGCAAACGCGGCCTCAAGTTGCTTGAAGAGACGGAGCAAGGCCCCTGGACCGCGCTCGACGACGCCCGCTTCCGCGCTATGGAATTACTTGAAGATCTACCGCCCAACAGCAAGGTCGCCGTCATCGACACGGCCGACCGCGATGCCAACTGGGTGCAAGCGTTGCCCGATGCCCGCAAGAAGATACGCGAGTTGAAGCGGCCACGCGCGTCGAGCCGATCGGTCAGCCAGACGCTCGAGTTGGCTTACAAACTCTTTGCTCGCACCGAGCAAGATGCGAGCCCGGGCCAAGAAAACATGCCCCGGCTATTGGCCGTCTTCTCCGATCGCACCGCGCCCTCGTGGGACGAGAGCCAGGTGCCGACGTTGAAGGAACTCCGGGATAAAAAGTCGAAAGACGGTCCGCCCCCGCCGGAAATCCACGCTGCCTATATCGACGTGGGCGTCGAACGGCCGCTCAACCTCGCCATCACCGGCATCGAGATGAAGCCCCAGATCGTCTCCGCCAATCGGCCAATTGAATTTTCCGTGCTGTTGGAAGCGTTCGGTTCGGTTCAGGAAAATACGGTGCAGGTTCGGTTCGATGATGAAACGGAAACTTTGAAGCAGGCCGTGCGCGTCGAACCTGGCGCGCCGCGGGAAGTGACGTTTCGCAAGGAAGGCTTGAAGCCCGGCCTTCATGAAGCCGAGATCACGCTGCAAACCGCCGATGCGTTGCCGACCGACAACGTTCGCTTCCTGACCTTTCGAGTGCGCGAGCCGCGAAAGATCCTCTTGATCGCGGATGCGGGCGTCGGCCTGGGCGCGGTGGCCGGCGGTCTGGGGATGATCGATAAGCTTCTGGAATCGACACTCCTTTGGCGGATCGCCCTCGAAGCGACGGACTGGTACTCGTGTGAGACGGCATCAACCAGCGAGTTTTTGACGTGGAAGCCCGGTCGAGTCGAACAATTCGAAGCAGTAATCCTGGCCGGCGTGACGGAGCCGACCACAGCGATCTGGGATCGTCTCGCCAGTTATGTGGAAGGCTCGGGCGGGCAATTAATCGTCGTCCCCGGTGGTTCGGGACTGCTCACGGATGGCGCGGACAAACCGCCGCCCGGATATGACCACAAGCTCTTGCCCGGCCGGCTTAAACAGTGGATCGAGGTCGATCGGGCCAAGCCGGTCGCCTGGGCCTGGGAGGCCCTGACGGCTCATCCGATGCTGACCTACTTCAAGGAATCACTCAAGAATCCGAACATCGATTTTGTGCTGAATCGCCCGCAAACTTGGGGTTACTGGGAAGTCGAAGCCCGCGATCGTCCTTCCGTGCTCGTCTCGTATGCCGACGATCCCGACGCGGACAAACGGCGGCCGGCGGTGCTCGAACAGACGGTTGGCACACGCGGTCGGGTGCTGCTCTTCACTTCGCCGATGGATGGCCGTTACAAGGCGGGGAGCTTCCGCCAGCAGGCCGGCTACACGAACGACTACGCGGCTACCGGGTTCTTCGTCGCTCTCTCCAACTTGGCCATGCGGTATCTCACCGGCGATAACGAAGATGCTGTTTTCAATTTTCTGAACGGGCAGAGCGTCATCATCCGCTGGCCGCTCGATGCCGCCAATCGTTCGAAGACCTACTTTCTTTATGGTCCCGACATCGGTGATCGCGACGCCGTGCTGACCCGCGACAACAAAGACGCGTTCCGCCGGTTGGGGCCCGATCTGCTGAAGTCGGCCGGCAACTACAAGATTATTTCCGATCCCTCGGACAAGAAGCCCGATTTGAAACCGTGGCGAGAAGGATTCAGCCTCAATGCCCCGGCTGACGAGAGCAATCTTGAACGGGTGCCCGTAGAATCGATCGAGGCCCTATTCGGCCCCAAGAGTGTCGCCGCGGCCGACAAGGAACGCAAACTGCGCGACATCCTCCGCGGCAAGTTCTCCGCGCCCATCGAACTCTTCCCGTTCCTGATGATCCTGCTGTTGCTCTTCCTGGCGCTCGAGAATTTGCTCTCGAACAAGTTCTATCGGCAGGTGAAGAAAGAGCCGGCGGCGTGATAGGATCCGGGACAACTCAAGCATCCAATCGATGTGGCTGCACTAACTTGACAGCCAACGCACGAGTGTCAATATTTCTTCATGAGAAGAGAGAAACCATTTGCGAAATCGATTTCAGGCAAACCGTTGGCTATTTGAGTTTGCCGGGTAAGGATAGAGCACTTGACTCTGCCTGAAATCCAGTTCGGCGGTTCCCTGCCAAAGGGCGATGACAACGCCTAATCAAGCTCGTCAAGCAGTGTTTAAAGAAGTCCGATTCGGAAGAATCTCTGTTTTCATGACGGGAATCGACCGCTAAAAGTTGAATGTCCCCTTTTCTTCTCTCTACCCGATCGCCACGGGCTTGTGGTACATCCAGCCAACATCGACCTGCTGGCAGCCGATGGAGCGGAACATTTTGATGGCCGCGTCGCCCTCGTCGTCGACGACGACTTCCGCGATGCCGAAGTATTGTTCCTGAAGATACCTCAACAGTTGCACGAGCAAATATTTGCCGACGCCTTGGCGGCGTAGGTCATTGCGAACCTGGATGTCCATGATCCCGGCCGCGGGGGTGTTCCAACGCCAGCCAAAGCCATCCATTTCCCAATAGAGCGTGCGGGCCGCGGGCTGGCCGTTTGACTTCTCATCAAGCCTGAATTCGAACTGTTCCAACTGGCCGATCATGCACTCCTGCCACCACGAGCCAACACGGCTACGCGGTAACACTTGCACGTCGAAACGGCGGCGCAGGGCCGTGAAACGCGTGTCGACAATGTTGAGCGGTTGATCGAGCTTACGATGGAAGATGAGACATCGGCGGGCGGCCGAGTACCCGCGTGATTCGAAGAACGGCCGCATGGCCGGGTCGCTTTCAAGGAAGCCCGGTGAGTTGCTGCCGCCGTACATGCCAAAGTAAAAGGGATTGAGCGGCTTCATGCCGCCGGCGTAAAGATCGCGAGCGCCGCGGGTGATGAGAAACTCTTCCCCACGTCGCAACAATTCGGTGCCGAGATGGTGCCGTTGTTGGGAAGGACGCACGGCGATCATGGCGATGACGCCGAGATGGGGGTTGAGGCCGCTCTGTTCTTCGTTGGGGCCGAAGCCGGCATGGCAAAAGCCGACCGGGATGCCGTCCTCGGCAGCGACGATGAATCCTTCGGGGTTGAAATAGGGTTTCGAGTAAACCCAATGGTCGAACGGGGTGGCGTTCCGGAGCGTGTACGCCCCGCGGTTGGGCAGAGCTTCGTTCCAGACCGTCACTAGGTGCGGAGGGTCGGTATTCCGGAAGGTGCGGTATTCGATCACGGATGGGCCTGCTGCCGCCGTGCGGGGTAAGAACTTCTCACAAGTCGCTTGAACACATTATAGGCAATCGGGCGAAAATGACGCGATTAATGCCCGTCGCTCGGCCGGGTTATCAGCGGAGCAAGCAGGAGAATCCCCCCCGTTATGGCATACCCGTAGGCCCAGGCCCAGCCGGGTTGGGAAAGATCCATCACCACGTCGCTGTCAGTGAATTTGAACGAATGCATCAGTCCGAGGATCGAAAGAACAGCTGCGGCGAAGAACCAGAGGCTCGCCTGCCGGAACTTGCGCTCGATGATGGCAACGGTCGCGGCCGCCAGGATGATCGAGGTGAAGATGAACCCCTCGGCCAGGGCGAACGCCCCTTCGATCCAGTTATCGTACTGGTGGAAATAAGGAATGAGATCAGCACTGAACTTCGGCCCGCCCGGCTTACCGAAGCCGACGGCCTGAAGCGCCTGTTTGCTCATCAACGCCCCCCAGGCGGCAATGCCGGGCAAGATGCCGATGACGACGGCGGGGGCGTGCTCCCGCGGCGTGGTCTGGAACGCCTGGGCCGTGATGACGATGCCGATATAGAGGACAATCGCCATGCCGGCCTCGACCGGCACCGCGTAGGTGATGGCGCTGAGGAGGCCGCCGAGGCAGACGACGGTGAAGAAGATCGCATTGAGGATCGAGTAACCCGCGCGGGCGCCGAGCGCCTTCCAGCCGGGATGGCCGATGTAGATCGTCGTCGGGAAGCAGGAGCCGAAGAACGCGGCGGCCATGGTGCCGATCCCGTTGACCGCTAGCGACGGCGCCACGGAATAGGAATCGCCTGCTGCCTCAGCTGACTCAATATTTTGCAAGGAACTCAGCAGGTTGAATAACCCCATGGGGATGATGACCGGCAGATATTTGATGAGGGCGTCGCCCTTCAGAGCCTGAATGAGATCGCCGAGGACGGGGATGGGGATGTAGAGTTGAGGTTGGGCGACGCTCTGTCCCGCCGGCGGCGCCAAGCCAGTCATCCAGGCGATCGCGGTTCCCACGCCGACGGCCACCATTCCACCCGGGATGCCGCCGCGAAAGCGGACGGCGCCGAAGTACGTCATCAAAATAATGCCGAAGGTCGTCAGCCCGATGAGCGGATGCGCGAACGTGCGGAAGACAAAGGCCATAGCGATAAAGCCCAGAGCGATCCCCGAAAGGGTCGACAATAGGGCCGCCCGTGGAGTGATCTGGCGCAAATAGCGAGCAAAGAACGAGCCGACGAATTCAATTACCCCGGAACCGAGACAGGCGACGAGCCCCGTTTGCCAGGCGATGTGGGAAGCTGCTTCCGGCGTGAACCGCGTCAACGCCTCCTGCTTCGCGGGCAACATCACCAGGAAAACGTGGGCAATCAGTGAGACGGTGTTGACGCCGTAAGGCAGAGCGCAGATGTCGCGACGGCGGGTTTTGTACCCCAGTTCCTTCGCTTGCCAGGCGTAAAAGATATTGCCGATCAGCAGCGAGACCGCAACGGCGGGAAGGACCTGGCCGTAGATCAGTTGATTGCTGAAACCGAGCACGTAACGGCACAGGGAGTCGATGAGCAGTAACTGGACGAGGTTGTCGATGGCCAGGCCGAAGAAACCATCGATGTCGCCGCGGACAAACCAACGCATAGCAGCCTCATCACGATCGAATGGTTTTGAAACGCCGCACACACTCGGTGATCGCCACTTCGGTCGGCAGGCGTTCGATGCTCGAGGCGCCAAAGAAGCCGACGATCCCCTTGGTATGGCGCATGACGTACTCAGCGTCTTCCGGTTCGGAGATCGGCCCGCCGTGGCAGAGCACCAGAACGTTGGGGTTGATCTTCTTGGCGGCGTCGTGCATCGCCTGCACGCGCAAGACCGATTCATCCAATGTCACCGCTGACTTGGCGCCGATGCTTCCCTTGGTCGTCAGCCCCATATGGGGGATGAGCACGTCGGCGCCCGCCTTGGCCATCGCTTCCGCCTCGGCCACATTGAAGATGTAGGGGCAGGTCAGCAGCCCTAGCTCCCGCGCCTCGCGGATCATGTCAACTTCCTTGTCATAGCCCATGTCGGTCTCTTCCAGACCCTGGCGCATCGTGCCGTCGATGAGCCCGACCGTGGGGAAGTTCTGCACGCCGCTGAAACCGAGCGACTGGATTTCGCGGAGAAAGTGCTTCATGATGCGGAACGGATCGGTTCCGCAGACGCCGGCCAGCACGGGCGTCTTGCGGACAACCGGCAACACCTCGCGGGCCATGTCGACGACGATCTGGTTGGCGTCGCCGTAGGGCATCATGCCGCTGAGGCTGCCGCGCCCCGCCATCCGGAACCGGCCGGAATTATAGATGATGATGAGATCGATGCCGCCGGCCTCGGCGCACTTGGCGCTGATGCCGGTCCCGGCCCCGCCGCCGATGATCGGCCGCCCGGCCGCGATCTGCGAGCGCAGGCGCTTCAAACATTCATCGCGTGTAAAGAAGCTCATGGGGGTTGAGTTTGCGAGAGTTGCCTCGGATCGTCAACGAAATAATCCCGTTGGTCGTCGCGTGCTCACGGTTTCGGTTCGAACTGCCAGACATCCGGCGAACGAACGCCGGGGCCTCGTTCGCCATTGGGCATGATCCACGTGTCGCCCCAATGGATGAGTGGAACGGTGACACGGGCGACGGGGAGTTCATCGCCGTGCTTCCAGGCCTTCGTGGTCGGATCATAAACAAGTGCGGTCTTGCGGAAACCGGGGTGCTTCTCGGGAGGTTGAAAGCCGAGATTCGTTCCGTCATCGCCGCCGAAGAGGTGGATTCCGCGATGATCAACAGCCGCGGGCGTCGGCGCAGCGACAATGGAGCAGGGCAGGTCGGCTTCTCGGGTCCAGCCGGTCTTGGGATGGAAGCGATAGACATCCTTCAGATAGGTACGTGCCGCCTTGCCGTCTTTGTCGGGCGACAGGTCAGTCCCGCCGATGAGCCAGAAAGTTCCGTCGAAAGAGGCCGCCGTCGCCAAGATACGGCCGGGACCCGGCCAGGCATCGAGTTCACGCCACTTCGCGTCTTTCGCTGTTAGATCCAGAGCATAAAAGGCCTTCAACGCACTCGTCGAGTCCGGCTTCTCTTGTCCGCCTGCGATGTAGAGCATCGCGCCGACGACCGTACCACAAGCGTTGGCGATCGGCCGAGGCAGGGCGGGCAGTTCATTCACGTTGATCTTGCCGTCTTTCCATTCCAGCGAAAAGACGGCGGAGTGATGCTTGTCGGCATCGCTGCCGCCGGCGCAGATGACTCGTTCGTGATGGTCAGCCCAGACACCGTACGCCAACGGTCGTGGCAACTTGCCCGCCTTCTTCCATTCGCCCGCTGGTCGATCGAGCGCCCAGACGGTGTCGTACCAAATTTTGGTGCCGCCTTCCCAGGGCTTCTTCGTGGGGAAGTTGGCCCCGCCGGCAACTAGCAAAGTACCATGGCTGATGCCGGCAAAGGGGCAGGCGAACCCCTCCGGATCAGGGATCGGCGCGAGCCGTTTCACCTCCCAGGCAACCGGATTCGCGGCAAGGGTGATGAGCAAAGTGGTAAAGAGAATCATGTCATTGGTTCAGCCGACGACCTTGTTGCGGCCGGTCCGTTTGGCTTCGTAAAGGTTTTCGTCAGCCCGGCGGATCAATTCGTTCGGTGTGGCCGTACCATCGGAAGGGCATTCTACGACACCCAGACTAATCGTTAGCTGGAAGGATTGCTGCTCGACGCGGAAGACGTGTTTTTCGACTTCTTGCCGAACGCGCTCGGCGGCTTCGAGAGCTTGTGTGATGTTCGTTTCAACCAGCACGAGAGAGAATTCCTCGCCGCCGTATCGGGCGAAGAGGTCTTCACGGCGAACCATCTTGCGAACGCAGGACGAGAGTTCGCGGAGCGTGTAGTCGCCGACGAGGTGGCCCATCTCGTCGTTGATGAGCTTGAAGCGGTCGATATCGAACATGACGATCGACAGAGGCCGGCCGTGGCGCGAGGTTCGCAGCACTTCGCGTTCAAGGAAGTCGAGAAGGTAGCGCTGATTGTAAATCTGGGTGAGCGCGTCGATGATCGTGAGGCGGTAGATTTCTTCGTGGTACTCGGCTTCGACATTGCCGCCCGCGAGATAACGGTAGATGCAATTCCCGACACGTAGATAATCGCCGTCCTTGAGCAGCAGCGGGTCATCGACGGTTGAAGGTTGATCGTTGACAAACGTGCCGTTCGTGCTCTGCATATCGAGCACGTGGAAACCGTCCGGCAGATGCTCGATGCGGGCGTGACGACGGGAGACGGAGTTATCGAGAATGCGAATATCGCAATCCTCGCCGCGGCCGATGATGACGGGCTTGGCGCCAAGTATATGGCGGATCCCCATCAAGGGCCCGGTCGGGTAGATATGAACGAGACACGCATCCCGATTTCCGGTCAGCGTGCGGCGCGCCGGTTGAAAAACCGTGTCCACCAACTTCTCCATGATCCACCAACGGTGCGATGCCAACACAATTAACGAGGCTAGTGCGCATGGAAATAACCAAAGTCATTCTACAAGAGCGTGGCCCCGGTTTGAAAGTGGATTCCGGGTATTTGCGCGACGATTTCGGTTTGCCTTGTCGGAACCACCCGAACACGATAGGACGATCGAACGCGTCCCAGTCGAGGGTATCTCGTCATGCTGCTACTTGTGTTTCTCTTTTTGGCCTTTGTGTTGATCCTCTTTCTTTGGGGAGGATCAATGGTGCTGCAAGGATGGCTTTACCAGGATCCCGCCGAGCGGATGCCGCAGCGGGCCGCCGTTTGCGGCGCCAGTCTGGCCTTATTTCTCACGCTCTGGTGCTTCATCGACTCCCGTACTGGTGGCAAGTACGACACCATCTTCGAGTTTACCCCCTATGACGTCTCGGATCATGACTCGTTCGACGCCATAATGACAGACGCCAACGGCAATGAATCGAAGAGCACCTACCGGAAACGGAGCGGCACCGGCGGGGCGACGACCGATTTTGTCGACACGAACAATCAACCGTGGAAAAAGGTAACCAGCGACAAGATGTGCGTCGCCGTCGAAATCCGCGATAAGGACAAGCCCGAAGCCGTCCGATTCAACGCCACGCTCGACCCCAAGGGCAACCTCGTGGGCGACTCGACCCAACTTCGCTACGTCGATGCCGGCGGCCGCTACACCACCGCCAGCACGCTCGGCCGGGTCTATCGTCGCAAACTGGGTTTGCTGATCGGCAACATCATCCTGAATTTGGTCCACCTGCTTTTATGGTGGGCGGCACTCTGGTACGGGATGCGATTCCTCTTCTGGTACGCCTTCGGCCTTGCCGTCGCACTCTGGGTCTTCATCATGCTCGCTGTGATGCCGGTTTTGTTCAGCTTCATGCGGGGTTGACGACGCTCATACCGACGCTCGGATGTGCATGATGTCGCCGTCCTTGACGATGTAATCCTTCGATTCGAGCCGGAAGGTGCCGGAGGCCTTGCAGTTCTTTTCTTCGTAATTGGCTTTCAGGAAGTCTTCGTAGCTCATGACTTCCGCGCGAATGAAGCCCTTCGATAGATCGGTATGGATGGCCCCGGCTGCTTCCACAGACGGAATTCCCCCGTCGATGGCCCACGAACGGCACTCGTCTTCGCCCACGGTGAAGAAGACGATCCGCCCCATTCCATAGAAAAGATCGCGCAACACCCGTTCGCGTGAGAAGCCCGTCAGGCCCAGGTCAGCCATGAAGGCAGTCCGGGTTTCTTCATCAAGCTCAACAAGCTCGTGTTCGAGTTTCACGGGTGCCGACGCAGCCTTCGGGGCCAGCGCCAGCAAGTCGGCCGGTAACGGATCGTTGAAGTTGCCATCGCCGCGATTCACGAAGACCGTCTCGGGCTTGAGCGTCAGCAACTGAAAGGCACGGATCAGCTTTTCCTCTTCGGGGCGCAGGCCCAGGGTGGTTGTCGTCTTGCCGCTCTCGAGGCATTCGGTGATTCGCTTGAGGGTGGCGAGCTCAGCTTCATCTTGCTCACGCTCCTTCAATGGCTTCGTCTTTTTCATCTGACTCTGCAGGCGCTCGATGCGATTCATGACGATTTCGAGATCAGCGAAGATGAGTTCCTCGCGGAACTTCGTCAATTGCTCGGCCAGGTTGGTCGCGCTAAAACCATCGAGAACGACGACGAGCCCGTTGGCTTCACGCAAGATCGCGAGCCGGCGCGGGTTGTCCTTGCGTTCGGTCAGGTTGAGGCCGGGCGTGTCCAGGAAGGCAACCTCGGCGTATTTCGTCTTCTTTGGCTTAAACTTGACGACCATCTTCGCCAGGCGTTCATCCGGCACATGGGCCATGCCCGTCTGTCCCTGCTGGATCTTGGACGGATCGGGTTCGACGCCCGTCAGCCATTTGAAGACCGTGGTCTTGCCCGAACCTGAATAACCAACCAGTCCGACTTTCATGTTGCGTTCCTTGTCTCGTCCGCGAGCCGAGCAGTATGGATTCGTTTTAGAATATCCGGCCCAGAAGCGTAAGCGACGAAGGTTCACTGGAATATGAAAAAATCGTGTGACAAGCGAGTTGGTTCTTGCGGCAGCGGTAGCGGATGCGTAGGATTTGTGGATTGCATGTCATGCCGTTTCTGGAACTGGATTTCCCGAACGTTTTGTGATGGGGAATGATTTCCCAGCCATTCACCGACCGCGCCAAACCACTTGGCTCAAGTGGAAGTTTTGGTCGGCGTGTTCATTGCCGAGGATATTACAATGGAAGAATTGATCGGGATGGTGGCCGGAAAGGCGAACCTTTCGTCGGACAAGGCGAAAACGGCAGTCGAGGCCGTATTGACGTTCATCAAAGGGAAAATCCCGGGCATCGGCGGCCAACTCGATGCGTTGCTTAGCGGCGGCGGAAGCGGCGAAGGCACCGTTGCCGATGTGGCCAAAAAGCTCGGCGGCATGTTCGGCAAAACGTGATGAATCACTCGCGAAGCGAGGTTGGCCGGGTACTTGCTTCGCCCACACACTCACCCGGTCGCCAACGCAAAAAGGAATGAAGCGATGAACATCAGCAAAGCGGTTGACAAGGCCTGGGAACAAAAGACCCTGAAAGAAATCGCGGACGCACCGGTCTCGGCTATTGCCGGCATCACGGAAAAGGACGCCGAGCTCCTCCGCGCTGCCTTCAAGGTCAAGACAGTTCGCGATTTGGCGAAGCTGAAACACGTCAAGTGGGCCCAGGCGATCGTCGCCCTTGCCGACACCGAAGTGTAAAACGGGCACCCCAAGCGCCCGACCTACGGGAGGGCGCTCTCCTCTATTCGTCATTGATCGATACGGAGAACCGCGATGAAGTGGGAAGGACGCGAAGAGAGTGAGAACGTCGAGGATCGCCGAGGCACCGGCCGCAAGGCCGGCATGGCGCTCGGGGGCGGCGGTATTATCGTCATGCTTCTCGCCTACGCTCTTGGCGTGAATCCGGAAAAGGTCGGCCAATTCCTGGGCGGCGGCAAGGATCCCGCACAGCCCAAGAACCTCGATCCGGCTGAGGAGAAGCTCGCCTCGTTCACTAAAGTCGTCTTCCGTGACACTGAAGTCGTTTGGGAAAAACTCTTTACGGGGATGAACAAGAATTACCAGAAGCCCACTTTGGTGATCTTCAGCGACTCCGTTGATTCAGCATGTGGTTCGGCCGACTCCGCAGTTGGGCCGTTCTACTGCCCCGGTGATTCCAAAGTCTACATCGATCTATCCTTCTACAAGGACATGCAAACCAAACTTAACGCTCCCGGTGAGTTTGCTCGCGCTTACGTCATCGCACATGAAGTCGGGCACCACGTGCAACGGTTGCTCGGCTTTTCTGCCCAAGTCGATGAAGCTCGTCGAAAGCATGGCAAGGATCACCCCATCACCAATCAAATGTCGGTACGGCTCGAACTCCAAGCCGACTTCCTGGCCGGGGTCTGGGCTCATCATGCTCAGAAACAGTTCAATTTCTTGGAAGCGGGCGATGTCGATTCCGCCCTTCATGCCGCCTTCGAGATCGGCGACGACCGTTTACAAAAGAAGGCCACTGGCCGCGTCGTCCCCGACTCGTTTACACACGGCACATCCGACCAGCGGATGAAGTGGTTCAAGGCCGGCTTCCAGTCCGGGAAAGTAGAACAGGCTTCGGAATTGTTCGACAAGTTGTATCGGGACCTGTGATCGGTTCACGTGCCATCGGCTAGGGTAACGGATTACGCGGCATGGGCTCTGACGCCCGTGCTGCCCTTTCCAACGCCCCCTGCCGGCGGATCACGTCGGCGACGCTCTCGTAGTATCGATCGCGAAGCATTGTCGCATTCCTTTGTGCCTCTATGAGGTTTAAGAACGGCACTTTCCCGTTGGTGTATGACGCTCGCGCTTCCTTGACGTTGGCCACGGCAGCCGGAAGCACTGTCTTCTCATATAACTCAACGATTTTGCGGCTTTCCTGCCACTGCTCGTGTGCCTCTTGCACTTCGAACATGATCTGATCAGTCATGCGTGAAATCTCCGCCCGGCGTTGAGCAAGTTTGGCTTTCATCTCGCCGACGGCCGCGGCTCGCCGTTCGCGTTGCACGGGCAGATTGATCCGCGCCCCGACTTGCCACTGCAACGGCCGGCCGTTCGCACCCTGCCAGAAGCCGTCGTATGCAGCCAAGACTTCGACATCCGGCTTGTACTCGCGCTCGGCAAGAGCGAGAGCCGCTTCGTCGCTATTCAACTGGAATTGAAGAGCCTTCAGGTCGGGTCGATTTGCCAATGCACTCTCGTTGAGTTCCGCGAGATTCAAGTCCATTGGCGCCACTTTGATCTCGCGAGCCGGAGGCAACGGCACATCGATCGGTTCGTGCATCAGCGTGTTGATCTTGGCCTGGGTAACTTTGCGGGCTCGTTCGAGCGAGATGGCCCGCTCCTGTTGGCGGGCGAGTTCGACATCAGCTTGCAACAAGTCCTGTTGCGGACCCTGACCGTTGCGGTAACGCGTCTCCGCGTTGGCGCGGTATTCCGTCAGCAGCTTCAGGTTCTCGACATTCACTTCCAGCGATTTGCCGATCAGGAACCAATCGGCGTAGGAGTTCTGTCCCGCCTCAGCGAGCTTCTGGCGCATCGCGGTCACGTCTTCACGCGCGGCGAAGCCTTCCCACTGGATGATCTCCGAGCGCAAGAGCCGCTTGCCTGGATAAGGGATCTTTTGTGAAATCTCGGCTCGTGCGGCGAAGCTAGTGTTGGCTGAAGGCCCGGAACCGGGCGCGACATTGAGGCCGAGCATCGGATCATCAAGGGACCGTGCCTGGACACTCTTCATACTCAGCGCCGCGGACGCTTGCCACATCTGTTGGATCGTAGGATTGCGGGCGTCGATCGCCGCCAGCAGTTGGTTCAAATCGAGCTCGGTGGACTCTCGAATGGAGATGGGTTTGATCGTTGGCTTCACCGTCGGCACGATCGGCGTTTCTGCTTTTACTTGGTCAATTGAAGATTCGACCACAACCGGGGGCGGCAACTTCGCGGGGGCGGTGACGCAGCCGCCGATGAGCGCGAGTAAAAGCATCGGGAATAAGATCGCTCGCGCCATCCGTTTGTACCTGGTCAGGATGATCGTACAATCGGATTCATCGGCACAACCGCTAAAGGTTCTCTAACTTAAATGGTGTTCGATGGAATTTATCCCCTCGCCGCGCCAGAGCGCTCCGCTACGGAAACCCTCCGCGTCGCGGCTTCACATGGTCTGGGAGTTTCCCATGCTTCGTGCTCTCCTTGCGTTGTTCATCCTTCCGCTTTCGCTTCGCGCCGATCATTTCGATCACTACAGCAGTCCGGTGCTTGAGAAGGCCGTCGGCGATGGGAAGTTTGTCAAAGAAGTGAAAGTTCTGACGGCCACGCAAGTGGGCGAACTGGGCGAAGTCCTGGCTGATTCGAGTGCGACGTTTCTGATCGTGAAAACGAATGACGACCGCTGGAGCAAGTTGCTTGTCCAACCCGCCCGGCAACGGTTCGGCAAAGATAAACAGGTGCCGATGCTTCTGATCGAGAAGTACGTCACCTTCAAGGAATCGACCGAGCGCACCGTGAAGGCCAAAGGTGAGAATGTGCAAATCTATCCAGGAACGCGGCTGAATCTTGACATCGGCCAGGTGGTGCCCGAAGATCTGGGCGGCGATTTGCTCGTGTCGGCTGACAAGGAGACCGGCTTCAAGATCACCTCGCTCGGCGCGGCCAAGATTTACGTGCTCACGAAGCCGGTGCCGGATGTCGTGCCGAAAAAAGCGGAGAAGCTCGTCGTCGGCGCCACGTTCGAGCTTCGCTATTTCATCGGCAAGTACAAGCTCTACGATGACGGCCGGCGTTCTGGAACGCTGAATCTCGAAGTGAACGAATCGGGCGAAGTCGGCGGCTCGTTTTACTCAGATCGCGATGGAGCCAAATACGACGTCGTCGGCACAGTTGGAAATCCCCGGCACGCGATCAACTTCCAGATTAAGTTCCCGCAGGTGGCGCATTCGTTCAGCGGATTCCTCTTCACGGGGAACGGCAAAGCGATCTGCGGTAGTTCGAAATTGCAAGAACGCGAGGCGGGCTTTTACGCGGAACGCGTGGAGGAATAAACCAAGAAAAAAAGCCCATGGACGGCAGTCCATGGGCTTTTGTGAGACAAGACAAATCAATTACGTTGCGTGTAGATGCGGATCGGTTTTTCTTCCCCAGCGGTGATCGTGCGATCTTGAACCGTCTGTTGGAGGTTGAGCACCTGATAGGTGAACGGCCCAGCAGGAATCGTGATCGTCCGGCTTTGGCCCGGCAGCATCTGGTAAGACGCACCGTTCAGCAGAACGGTCATTTCTTCCACGAACTCGTTGGTTAATTTGATTCGGGCGGTCCTCGGCGCTTCGACCGTGTCGCGCTTCGAGGTCGACGCTTGATTGTTGACCGTCGAGCGGAGCAGCTTGAGGTCATCTTCGATTTGGCGAACCTTGCTCTCGAGCGATTTGACGTCGTCTTTAACTTGTGTGAGGGCAGCCGCGTTGGCGACCTTATAATCGTTCAGTCTTTTCTCGAGATCTTCGAGATTCTTGATGGCCGTTTGCAGCTTTTCGACCGCGATGGTCAGGTCTTCCTTGGGATCGGCGGCAAGCGCGGAAGAAGCCATCAGGCCGGCGGCGACGGCAGAGAAAATGTACGGCATGACCTTCATGGTGAATTCTCCAGGTTGCGAACTCGGTGGTGGATCGGGTACGACAATCAGCGGAGCAGTCTCCTCCGGAGCGCTCGGCAGAACAATCTTCGGTACATCCTGGACAGGCATAATCGGCGGGACACCGCCCACCAATGGCGCAGCCGGGGGCTCGATTTGAGCCTGTACCGGCAAGACCACGCTAAATTTGAGATTAAGTGATGGCGCTTCCGGAGGCAAGCTTAAATCCGATTTTATCGGCTGGGGAAGCGGCGGGGGGACGGGCGGCATGACCGATTGCAACGCCTTTTCGAGCGCTCCGGGTCCCGTTTCCGGCTCGGGAATCCATTCTTTCTGTGAAGCTTGATTCGGCATCGCATGCAATTGGGCTAAATGCGGAAACAAGGATGATTGTTCCGAGAATGCCCAGAAAAGCAGTGGCAGAATGAACACGAATCCCAACCAACGACTGACTCGCGGCATGACCGACCTCCTGGAAGGATCGGAGGCATTACCATGTTGGCCAAAGTCGAACAAGAGTGAATGGATTTCGTAGCGGCGAAGACGGAACTCTTACGAGTTCCGCTACGGGGTAGAAACACAAACGGCCCGGTCCGTTCTTCCTTGCGGAAATGCGAACTGGGCCGTTCTTAGGCTTCACGTGACTCGTCAATTCTCTTCGTACTGGGCGATCCGATTGACCGGCTCTTCCATTTCCTCGGCCACGTCCTCGGCAATGCGGAATTGCATCAAGTACGCGTCTTCGCCGCTATCTTCGTAGTAGCCCTTCAAGACCTTTTGAGCCTTGAAGTCCTGATCGCGGAAGAACAATTGCGCGTTCAAGTTTGACTCGCGAATCGCCAGGGTGATCTTCGTGCGGCGGTGGCTGGAAAGCTTGCCGATCAGCTTCGTGATCATTTGGCCACCGATACCTGTCCGCCGGTAAGACGGGCAAACAGCGAAGTTCAGGATGTGGAGCTTGTTCTTATGAAGCTCGTAAATCATGAACCCGACCACTCGTTCGCCATGTTCCGCAACCATGCCGATGCAGTTGCGTTGGCGAAGACAACGGAGGAAGTCTTCCTCAGTCCACGAGTAATCGAAGCTGTCTTGCTCGATCTGTAATACCTCGGGCATGTCCCGCCGGATCATCCAGCGAATGTGCACGCGCAGCTGTTCCGTCTGCATACGACCGATGCTCATCGAGGACTCCTTCCCTAACCAACCGCCGGCTCCTCTTCAATCAGCGGCGGTGGTGCTTCGTTCCATCTCAGCAGACCGGCAAGCGGCTCGCATCCGCGGATGTCTTCATGACATTTGACCGCCGGATATTAGCAATGCCTGCGTTCTGCCTCAAGCCCACTCCGCCCACACGGGCGGAGCACCTGTTCTGACCGTCCCCGGCAAGCCGGGGACGCCTTGACTACTGCTGGAAAAAGCTCGTGCTTTCTTCCTTCACAACCGGCTGGCGAATCTGATCGCACGACAGTTGAACCTTGAACCGATGATCGCCCGGCGTCATGCCCTTGGCCTTGACGCGGATGATCAGATCGCTCTTGACCGACATCTTCGGGATCGGCTCGAAGACCAGCGTCTGGCCGACGAGCTTGTATGGCATGGACGCAGTCACCTGGCCCGGGATCAGGCCTTCCGAGAGGGCAGCCGTGATCTTGACGTTCGTGCAGTGCATCGTGCCGTTGTTGCCCACACGAATCTCGTACGTGGTTTCCCTGCCGACTTCGATCGGATCTTCCAGGTCGACGACATCGAACATCAAGGCGGGCACGCCCTCGGCCTGAATGACGGCCTCGGCTCGCGTATTCAGCTTCGGTCCGGCCTGGGCGACCGCCCGGACAGCCAGATGGCCAGCCACGGTCGACTTCGCCTTGACGGTCAGGCTGCGTTTGCCGCCGGCCGCGGTGGCTCCCAGGTTCCAGGAAACCGTCCGCGTCGCGGGATCATAGGCGCCGCCGTCGCTGGCCGTACCGAAGTCCAACCCTTCCGGGAAGGCGGCAGCCACTTGCACCGGTTCGGTCGCACTCGTACCAGGATTCGAAATCTCCAGCGTGAATGTCGGCTCGGCTTTGACCATGCACTTAACCGGGCCAGCCATGACGAGCGTCAATTTCGGTTGACGAACATCCAGCTTCGACTGGGTCTGAGCCTTGGCCGATCCTTCGGCGGTCGCGGTCAAGACGCAGTTCTGGACACCGGGCACGGCGGCCTGAACTCGCAGGGTGACCGTCTGGCTTTCGCCGGGGGCCAGCTTGTTCAGCAGGGCCTGGATATCGTTGCCTTCGGGATGTTTCAGGCCGTCAGCCAAAATTGCCTTGAGCAGAATCTTGCTCGCCTCGCCGGTGCCATTGTTGGCGATCTGAATCTGCATCGGGACTTCGTCGCCAACCTGGGCCACCTCGGGCATGTTGACGGTGATCGTCAGATTCGGCCGGGTGATCTTGACGTTCATGACCGTGGAGGTCGTGTAGCTGACACGTGGCTTGGTGACCAGGTCGCCCTCGCCGGGCTTGACGGTCACCTTGATGTGTTTCTCCTCGCCGGGATTCAGCGAGCCGAGCATCCACATGGCCTTGTCGCCGCTCAGTTCCGCGGCCGGTTCGGCGCCAATGAACTTCGTGCCAGGGCCGATCTCCTCGTCCACGCGGACATGCGAGACGGCTACCTGGCCGACGTTTTTGACTACGATTTCGTAGGCGACCGGCATACCGAACGGCGCGGTTTCGGGAGCGATAGTTTCGAGCGCGATGGTCGGCGCCACACGCGGGCCGGCCGTCGTGGTCAACGGGTTCTTCAGCGTCTCACGCGGCGTTTGGACCGTGGACATCGGATCCGGTTTGACGCTGGTCTCGACGGTCGGAATCGTCATTGCCGACGTCTCGGCCTTCATGGAAGTTGTTGGCGGCGTCTTGATGACCGGCATGGGAGCCATCTTCATCTCGACGGTGGGGCCTAGCACCGGCAGCATGTCCGGGGCGGGCGGGATAACAGGATCGAGTGCATCCAGCGGTGGAAGTTCGATCTTGGGAGCCGCCATTGGCGTCGCCGCCGACTTGGGACTCCCGTAGTTGGTTGGTTTCAGTTGATCAGGCCGGAGTACGGCCGGCTCGGTTTGGGCGATGCCTTGCATCACGCCAAAGCCACCGAGAGCGGCAATGCCAACGACCAGCATGCAAGAAATTATTCGGCGCACGGCCATTCCCCCTTCTAACAGAATCGATCGGGTCGCGCGGGGCGGGGCGATAAATTCCCCCCGGAAGTCATTCGTTCACGAATCAACGTTTACGAATGGATCGCCCCAATCCCCCGCTCCCCTGCCTGCTCCCACGTGTTCCACGTTCAAATTCGAAAAACGAGTATCGAAATACGAAACAAACTTCAAATCCCAAAAAAAGAAATAAAGACGAAAAAGAAAAACAAAGGCGAACGACGGGCACTTCTTGTTCCTTGTTTTCTTTCTGCTTTCTTTTGCTTCCTTTTGCTTTCTCTTCTTGTTTCGTATTTCGTACTTCGAATTTCGAATTTATCCCCCAACTGGGTACTTCACAGCGTTCTTGATCATCTTCGCCCGCACGGCATCACTCACATCGATGCCGCTGGCGACGCTGAACTGGAAGACCAGGCAAGCGACGTCGGCCAGTTCATCCGCGATGGCTTCGCGGCGGGCCGGGTCGTGGCAAGCCTGGCGTGATTCCTCGCCTGTCAGCCACCGGAAGTGTTCCAGCAACTCCCCAACCTCACTGGCAATCGCCATGCTGAGATTCTTGGGATCGTGGAACGGCTCCCATTGCCGTTCTTCAGCGAAGAGGCGCACGGCGTCCTTCAGAGATCCGATCGTTGTGATCGCATCCGCCATGATCTTCCCGTTTCGTTAGTCGTTCAAATCCGCAAGCCCGGCCGCCATATTTCCCCCGGCGGCTTTGGTCCCACGGAGGGCGGGAATATAACGCCGCGCCCAGAAGTGTCAAGACTTTTATGAGAGAAATGAGAACTTCTGGATGGGCTCATAAGATTGATCGTCAAGAAACCATTGTGCCTCTGATTTTTCATGAGCAAAGCCGCCCAGGGCAGACCGCGTTGCGGTAAAGGCAAGAACCGAGGGTTGTGCCTTTCCAGGGTAGACCGCGAGGCCGCCCAGGGTAGACCGCTGCGCGGTCAACCCCGGGCTTCGAGATGCAACCGCGTTGCGGTAAAGAAGGAATGGTTTGCTACGCCAACGGCGTTAAATCCCATAGCCCAGGGTTGGACGCATTCCGCCCG
>Ga0105048_10002604_pt1 | contig 29305 bp, 30 predicted proteins | sample MAT05_FD_78382 | JGI IMG/M metagenome (GOLD analysis project Ga0105048, IMG submission 78382) | Freshwater microbial communities from Lake Fryxell liftoff mats and glacier meltwater in Antarctica - MAT-05 | ecosystem: Environmental > Aquatic > Freshwater > Ice > Liftoff microbial mat | place... | reverse complement strand
TTCTCCAGGGCCACCACACGCGCACCACGCGGGTTGACGTGCTCCATGAACCGCTTGATGGTGCCTCCCTTTCCGGCCGCATCACGCCCTTCGAAGATGATGACGACTCGTTGGCCGGACTCCTTCACCCACGCCTGCATCTTCAACAGCTCCACCTGCAACTGGTACTTCTGATGCTCGTAGGTCTTACGCGACAGCAGGTTGCGGTACGGGTAGACCGCGGTCTGCCAGTCGTCGACAAGATCGTCATCAGTGCTCGACGGCGGCGAGCCGAACACGACGTCGTCCTGATTCAGCAGCGAGTGGCGTAGTTCCGCGGCCTCGTCGCCGGAGGTTCCCGCCAATACGGCCTGCAGCCACGCGGCGACCGACGACAGCTCATCATGTTCCGCGTTGTGCAGGACATCGCGCACGGCGTTCAGCTTCGCCAGCTTCGCGGCATCGGCAGCGTTTGTCACCTCGAAGTGCTCGATTCCCGCTGCAGTCGACGATGGGGCACGGTCGCCCTTCCTCACCGGCCGCGGTCGGTTGCTTGTGGTCATTCGGTCCCCTCCCAAGCCATCGCCACAGGCTAGGTGGCGCGACATGCCTGCGGTAGCGGCGAACTGCTCGGGGCCGCGGTGGGTCGGCCGTGGCACCTCGCTCAGCGAGGTCCGGTAGCCACCGCTTGCCGAAGCGCTTCCAGTCGCTGACGGAAGCGACCCAGCTGCACCGCCACTGCAGCTGGACCTGCACCGCCGGCCGTGGTGCGGCGCTGCACGGCAACGCCAGGAGCCACCAGCGCTGCGGCATCGGGGCCGAGCTCAGGCTCAGCCGTGACGAGATCGCGCAGGCTGCCTTCGCCAGCGAGATGGCGCCGGACCAGCAGACCAACTATCGCGTGCGCGTCGCGAAACGGCGTGCCCCGCTGCACCAACCACTCCGCAAGGTCGGTGGCAGAGCCCGTCTCGGAGTCAGCAGCGGATTGCATGCGCTCGGGCACCCAGGTAGTGGTCGCGATCATGCCCGCCATTGCTCCGAGTGCCAAGGAGATCTGGTCGACTGCGTCGAAGAGCGGCTCCTTGTCCTCCTGGTAATCGCGGTTGTACGCGAGCGGGAGGCCCTTCATCGTGGCCAGGAAGCCGGTGAGGTTGCCGATGAGGCGGCCTGCCTTGCCGCGGGCGAGCTCGGCGATGTCAGGGTTCTTCTTCTGCGGCAGCATCGACGAGCCGGTGGCGTACCCGTCGTCGAGCTTGGCGAAGCCGAACTCTTCCGTCGTCCAGAGCACGAACTCCTCGCCGATACGCGAGAGGTTGATGCCGACGAGCGTCAAGACGAACAGCGCTTCGGCCACGTGGTCACGCGACCCGACTGCATCCAGCGAATTCTCGAAGCGGGCGGCAAACCCCAACTCGCGCGCCGTGAAATCGGGGTCGAGCGGCAGAGACGAGCCGGCGAGCGCACCTGCGCCGAGCGGCGAGACATCGATACGTTCCAATGCGTCGAGCAGGCGTTCCACGTCGCGAGCCAGCGCCCAGCCGTGCGCCAGCAAGTGATGGGCCAGCAACACCGGCTGCGCGCGCTGCAGGTGGGTGTAGCCGGGAAGATAAATGTCGCCGGCGTCGATCGCTCGCTGCAGGAGCACTTGCTGCAGGTCGACGATTCGCTGCGCCACGCGTGTCAATTCGCGCTTGAGCCAGCGTCGGACGTCCGTGGCGGACTGATCGTTGCGACTGCGGCCCGTGTGCAGCTTGGCCCCGGCCTGCCCGGCCAACTCGGTGACCCGACGCTCGACTGCGGTGTGAATGTCCTCATCACTGGGAACGAATTGGAAGGTGCCGCTGGACATCTCCTTCGCAACTTGGTCGAGGGCAGCAATGATTGCTTCGCCTTCGATCTCGGTGATGATGCCGACGTGAACGAGGCCACGGACGTGCGCTACCGAGCCGGCGATGTCGTCCGGCCACAGACGTTTGTCGAACGACAGGCTCTCCGTATAGGCCATCAGCTCCACGGCGGGCCCACCCTCGAAGCGGCCGTGCCACAGTGCCTTGCCGGTCTCGCCTGGGCCGCTCGACTCGCTCATGACAGGCCCGCCACGTCACGCAGGCGAGCCGCCAACGCTTCGCCACCCATCGATTCCTCGGCCACGCACAGCAACGTATCGTCACCCGCGACCGTGCCCAGCAACCCGTCCATACCGCTTCGATCGAGCGCCGAGGCGACCACGTGCGCGCAACCCGGCGGCGTGCGCAGAATCACCAGATTGCCCGAACGCTTGACCTCTGCGACCCACTCCCCCAGAACCCGTCGTAGCTGGTCCTCCGGGGCCAGCCGCGCCGGCTCGAACTCGGGAATTGCGTACACCGTCTCGCCGCCAGGCACACGAACCTTGACGGCGCCGAGGTCCTCGAGATCGCGCGAAACGGTTGCCTGCGTTGCGGCGATGCCCTCCACCGCAAGCAGATCAACCAGTTGCGGCTGATTGCTCACGGCGTGCTTCATGACGAGTTTCGAGATGGTCTGCTGGCGTTGCACTTTAGAACTCATGACTGCGAACTCATGTCAGCGAACTCCGAGCAGAAAGGCAAGCGCCCCGCGGGCCGCGTGCATTCGGTTGTGGGCCTGTGCGATGACGCGGCTCGCAGGGCCGTCGATCACTTCGGCAGAAACTTCCAGCCCCCGGTAGGCCGGAAGGCAGTGGTAGAAGCCTGCTCCGGGGGCAGCATGGGCCATCAGCGCAGCGTCGACCGTGTAGCCCTCGAAGGCCTGCGACCGCTGCTGCTTCTCGGCCTCTTGGCCCATCGACGTCCAACTGTCGGTGTGGACCGCGACGGCGCCGACCACAGCCTCGGCTGGCCGGTGTACCTGGGTAAGAGCTCCCGGCCCGAGAGCGTTCACACGCTCGAGTTCGGAATCATCGGCGTGATAGCCCATGGGACACGCCAGCACCAACGTGGCACCGAGCATCACGCACGCCTCGCCCAGCGAGCGCGACACGTTGTTGTAATCGCCGACGTACGCGACACGAAGGCCGTCAAGCGAGCCGTGCGCCTGCTGCATCGTCAACACGTCTGCAAGCGCCTGTAGCGGGTGCGAGTGATCGCTGAGCATGTTGACGACAGGCACCGTACTGACGGCCGCCATGCGGGCAACGATGTCGTGTGAGAACACTCGCGCCGCCAGCACCGCGTGGTAGCCGGCCATCACCCGCACGATGTCTTCCACCGGCTCGCGAACGTCGAAGCCGACCTCCTCACCGCGCGTGTACACGGGGTGGCCACCAAGTTGGAAGACGGCCATCTCCATCGATTGCCGGGTTCGGTTCGACGGCTTCTCGAAGATCAGCGCTGCACCCATCCCGGCGAGAACGTGCGGAAGCTCCGGTTGCTGAGCGAGCGACAGGATCGTGCGCAGTTCGTCCGCGGTGAAGTCAACGATATTCAACAGATGACGAGTCACGAAACGATCCCCGCTCACGACACGAACTCTTGCAGTACCGAGCGAAGAATGCTCACCGCCTCGTCGATCTCTGCCGTCGTGACATTGAGCGGCGGCGCCAGTCGGAGGGCCGTGGCCGTGACCGCGTTGGTGACGAGGCCCTCCTCCAGCAGACGCAGATATACCGGCCTGGACTCGATGCCCTCCGCCAGCTCCACCGCGAGCAACAAGCCCGCACCGCGCACGCTGGCCACGCCGGGAAGCGTCGTCAGCTTTGCCGTCAGCTCCGCGCCACGATCGGCCGCCAGCTGCGGAGCGTTGATGCGCCGCATCTCACCGAGCACCGCCCTGACGACCGCAGTTGCGATGGCGGTGCCGCTGTAGGTGCTGCCGTGGTCGCCAGGCTCGAACACGCCGGCAACCTCCCGCTTGGCCCAGATCGCGCCGACAGGGAAACCATTGCCCATTGCCTTGGCCATGGTCACCACATCGGGAACCACGCCGGAGTGCTGGAACCCGAACCACTCACCCGTGCGCCCGAAGCCGGTCTGCACCTCGTCCATCATCATCAGCAGCCCACGCTCGTCGCACAGCGTACGCACGTCGCGGAGGTACTGCGGATCAGCAGGCAACACTCCGCCTTCACCCTGTACCGGCTCGAGCAGGACGGCCGCCACGGATGGATCGATGCTGGCCTCCAGCGCAGCGATGTCGTTGAAGACGACGTGGCGGAACCCATCGGGCATCGGCTGGAACGGTTCGTGCTTTGCCGGTTGGCCGGTGGCAGCGAGCGTGGCGAGCGTGCGGCCGTGGAAGCTGCCGTAGGCGCTGACGACGACATACCGACCGCGGCCACCGAACTTACGCGCCAGCTTCAGCGCTGCTTCGTTGGCCTCGGCGCCGCTGTTGCAGAAGAAGACCTGTCCGGAGTGGCCGGTGGCCTCCGCGAGCAGTTCATCGATCTCCACCGCTGCGCGCCCTGCGACCGGGTTGGCGAACAGATTGCTGACATGGAGCAGCGTGTCGGCCTGGAGAGCGAGTGTCTCTGTGATCAACGGGTGCGAGTGACCGAGCGAGGTGACCGCCAGCCCGCACAGGAAGTCCAGGTACCGCTTGCCGTCGGTGTCCCACAGCTCGGTGCCGCGACCCTTGGCGAACATCACCTGCGGAGCACCGAAGACAGGAATGAAAGGGCAATGCTGCGCGCCGTTGTCGTTCGGCGCTCCGGCAGTGTCGAATGCGTGCGCGCTCACTCGACCATCGTTCCAATCCCCTCGTCGGTGAACACTTCCAACAGCAACACGTGCGGAATCCGGCCGTCGAGAATGTGCGAATGACGCACTCCGTTGCGCACCGCATGCACGCAGCTCTCGACCTTGGGAATCATTCCGCCGGCGATGGTACCGTCGGCCATCAGGGCGTCCAGTTCCTCCGGCGTCGTCTGGCGGATGAGCGTCGACGCATCGTCGACGACACGGCGTAAGCCTTCGATGTCGGTCAGGTACACCAACTTCTCAGCACCCAACGCCTCTGCGATGGCACCGGCGACCGTGTCGGCGTTGATGTTGTAGGCCTGCCCATCGGCGTCGGTGCCGATGGTCGCAACGACAGGAATGAACTCCTCGTCGAGCAGCCCGCGCAGGATCATCGGGTTGATCGACTCGACATCGCCGACGAAGCCCATCTCCGGGTCGCGAGCGACAGCGCGAATGAGACCAGCGTCTTCGCCACTGACTCCGACGGCGAGCGGCCCGTGCACGTTGATGGCAGCAACCAATTGCGGGTTGACCTGCCCGATCAGCACCATCCGGACGATGTCGACCGTCTCTGCATCGGTGACGCGCAAACCGTTACGAAACTCGGCCTTCTTGCCCAGTCGGGCCATCAGGGCACTGATCTGCGGGCCACCGCCGTGTACGACCACAGGCCGCATTCCCACCTGATGCATCAGAACGATGTCTTGCGCGAACAACGCCAGAGCGTCACTGTCGCTGGCGCCGGCAAGAGCGTTCCCGCCGTACTTGATGACCACGACCTGCCCGGCGAAACGCCGGATGTAGGGCAAGGCCTCCACCAGCATTGCCGCCCTGTCCGCGGGCGACGTGATCACGGGTACAACCCGACCAATGAAAGCCCGGCCGTCTCATCGAGCCCGAGTGCGACATTGGCGGCCTGCACGGCACCGCCGGAGGCGCCCTTCGCAATGTTGTCCAGCGCACACAACGCCATCACCGTGCCAGTGCGTTGGTCATACCGAGCCGTCAGGTGCGCCGTGTTGCTGCCCAGCGTTGCCTTCGTCGAGGGAGATGCTTCGTCGACGACGACGAACGGCTCGTCACGGTATGTCTCACGCAATACTTCCAGCAGCGACTCGGTGGTGACGGTTGCGGCCGGACGCGCGTAGCACGTGGCCAGCAGTCCACGGCTGAGCGGTGCCAGGTGGGGTGTGAACAGAACCTGCGCGCCAATCTCTTGCTCGATCTCGGGTGTGTGGCGGTGGTCCAGAAGGCCGTACGCGTTGACATCCTCGTCGACCGTGCAGAACAGCGAGGAGTGCTGGAGAGCACGGCCAGCGCCGCTGACGCCGGTGATGCTGTTGATCACGACGCCGGTTGTCTCGATGAGCCCGGATCGAACCAGCGGTGCCAACGCCAAGGTTGCCGCCGTCACGTGGCAGCCGGGGGTTGCGATCAACCCAGCGCCCACGATCTCCGCCCGATGCAGTTCAGGCAAGCCGAACACTGCCCTGGCGAGCATCTCGGGTTGGTCGTGAGCGAATCCGTACCACCTCGGATACAGGGACGCGTCCTTCAACCGGTACGCCGCGGAGAGATCGACCACGCACCCGACCGAGCCGACCAACTGCGGAGCCAACGCCATGCTCGCCTCGTGCGGCAGACCGAGGAACACCAGGTCGAGATCAGCTGCTTTCTCGATCTGGAACTCCTCGAACGTCAACGACGGGTAGCGCCCCGCGAGACTTGGGTACAGCGACGCTGCTCGAGTGCCCGCCTGTGTGTCTCCGGTGGCGTACACCACCTCGAATTCAGGGTGCTGCGCGCACAACCGCAACAACTCGGCGCCGGTGTACCCCGACGCCCCAACAATGCCGACTCGAACCATGGCGCATGACTATACACTCGCGTGCATTGTCATGCAACCGGCGGACGGGAGCGTCAGAACTGAACTGATTTGCTCTTGTTCGGCCCCCGGGCAGACCGATCAACGATGCAAGTGCGCCACAATAGCTACGTGAGTACTCCTGACTTCTCCGCAGATCTTGTCTCGTGCAAGGGCAAACTGCTGGTTGCGACTCCCCCGCTGGCCGATCCTCACTTCGACCGCACCGTGGTGTACATGCTGGAACACACGTTTGACGGGGCCGTTGGCGTGGTGCTCAACCGGCCAACAAACGAGGACGCCCCCGGCGAACTGTATGCGTGGACCGATTACATGAGCCCTCCAGCAACGCTGTTCAACGGCGGCCCGGTCGATGCTTCTGCGCTGATTGCGCTCGCCAGATTGACTGGGGCCGTTGAAGGTTCGTGGAGCCAGGTCGCCGAAGGGCTGGGCTCGATCGACTTGATGCTGGACCCTTATGAGGTAGCCCAGGGCGTGCATGCGCTGCGCGTTTTCCGGGGCTACTCCGGGTGGGGTGCACAACAGTTGGACGACGAGCTGAGCGAGGGCGCCTGGATGGTTCTCGATGCGGAGCTGACCGACGTGTTCTGCACGACGCCCTCCGACCTGTGGCGCACTGTGCTGCGCCGCCAGGGCGGCCGCCTGGCCTGGGTGGCCAACGCCCCGGACGACCTCAGCACGAACTGAACGGCGCTACGCGCGAAGCGCTGCGCCCATCTTGCCAGTGGCGGCTTCCACCCTGGCGCGCACACTGGCCACGTCCTCGTCGGTGAGCGTTCGGTCCAACGCCTGGAGACGTAAACGGTACGCCAGACTGCGGGTGCCCCCAGGCAGGCCGGTACCGCGATACACGTCGAACAGCGCCAGGTCGACAAGGAGAGCACCCGCCGCTTGTCGAATTCCCTTGTCGATCTTCTCCGCTGCAACCCGATCTGGAACGATGAACGCTAGATCGAGGTCGCTGGACGGAAAGCGACCCGTTGCCTTCCACTGGGGCACCTTCGGCTCTGAGCCGAGCAGCACCGTCAGATTCAGCTCCAGCACAGCAACGCGCTGTGGAATGTCGAACGCGTCGGTGACATCGGGGTGGATTTCGCCGACGGCACCAATCGCGTCCCTGCCGAGCGACAGCGTTGCGGAGCGGGCCGTGTGGAGACCCGCGGGGACAGTGCTCTGGTCGAGGCGTGCGCCCCAGCCCATCGCTGCCGCGAGCTCGCGCCAGATCGCCACCGCAGCGGGAGCGTCGGCGTCGGCCACGACAACGCCAAGTGCTTCGTACTCCGCCGGCAACACCTCGGTGCTGGGCGGGTAGACGTGACCGATCTCGAAGAGCGCCACGCCAGGCCGACGGTGCGACTCGTTGAATGCAACAGCCTTCAGCAGCCCAGGGCGCAGAGAGGTGCGGAGAATGTCGTCACCCACCACCAACGGGTTCGCGAGGCGGACAGCATCGCTGGAAAGGCCCGCCTTGGCAAGCTCATCGGCGGCGAGGAACGGATGCGGCATCGCTTCGCTGAGACCGAGGCCGAGGAGCACGTCGCGCAAACGACGGCGGCGCCGCTGCACCGCACTGAGCCCACCCGGCAGCGTGCTCTTCGGGACGGTCTTGCCCAGGAGGTCATAGCCGTAGTGGCGGGCGACTTCCTCGATGATGTCGACTTCCTGCGTGCAGTCCGGGCGCCACGAAGGAACCGTCACCTGCAGTTCGTCGCCTGCGGCGGCGACGCCGAAGCCAATCGGTGTGATCAGCGCGCCGATCGTCGCCGCGTCGAATGTGGAACCGAGCAATGCGGTGACCCGAGCGGGGCGGACGGCCAGCGTCGTCACCCCGGGCAGGAACTCCGTGCGGGCGTCGACCATGCCGTCGTGCACGACAAGATCCGGGCATGTCAGCGAGAGCAGTTCGACGAAACGGGCAACACCGCGTTCGATGCCCAGCGGGTCGGCACCACGTTCGAATCGAGCAGAAGCCTCGCTGCGTAGACCCGATCGAACGACACTGCGCATGATGGCTGTCGGCTCGAACCACGCGGATTCCAACGCAATCGTCGTGGTCGTGTCGCTGATCTCGGTGTGCTGCCCCCCCATGATGCCGGCGAGACCGATGGGGCGGTCGTTCGCATCGCAGATCAGCAGATCGTCGGTGGTGAGCACGCGCGCGACGTCGTCGAGCGTCACCAACACTTCGCCTTCCTGTGCCAGCCGAACGCGGAACCCGCCGCCGCCAAGCGTCGCGAAGTCGTAGGCATGATTGGGTTGGTTGGTCTCCAGCATCACATAGTTGCTGACGTCGACCACGTTGTTGATGGGGCGCATACCGGCAGCAGCAAGGCGCCGGCGCATCCAGTCCGGCGACTCGGTGATCGTGACGCCGCTGATGACTGCCGTCGTGAATCGAGGGCAGCGGTCACCGGCGATCAGCTCGACAGTTGCCGATAGCGTCGGCTGGCTGAGCGCGGGCAGCGCCGGCGCCGCGAGCACTGAGGCGCCCAGCTTGGCGGCAACGTCGCGAGCAACACCCAGGTGCCCGTAGCAGTCCGGGCGGTTGCGGAGCACGTCGAGGTCGTAGACGACCTCCTCACCGAGGCCGAGCGCTTCGCCGTAGGGCAGGCCCAGAGGGGCCCCCACCGGGAGAATCAGGATGCCGCTGTGATCGCTTCCCAAGCCGAGCTCGCTGGCGCTGCACAGCATGCCGTCGCTGCTGATCCCAAGGATCGGCTTCGGCTCGATCGCGCGACCGTCGGGCATCCGTGTACCGGGCGTGGCGAGCGGGATCACATCGCCGGGCTGCATGTTGAACGCTCCACACCAGACATGCCGCTCGACACCGTCACCGGCGTCGACGAATACTCGATGGACCTTGGCCGCATCAGGGTGACGCTCGGTGCGCAGAACCTGGGCGGTGATGACGCCGGCGACCGAGCCGCCGACACGCTCGACACCCTCCACCGCGAGACCGAGGTTGGTGATGATGTCGGCGATGGCGTCGACATCGTCGCCGACCGCCACCAGTTCGTTGAGCCAGGAATGAACGATCTTCACGGGTCGGCCCTCAGAACTGCTCGATGAAACGAATGTCGTTGCTGTACATCTCGCGCACGTCGCCGATGGCGTGACGCTCCTTGGCCATACGGTCGATGCCGAAGCCGAACGCGAACCCGCTCCACTCCTCCGGATCGATGCCGCCTGCGCGCAGCACATTGGGGTGCACCATGCCGCAGCCACCGAGCTCCAGCCAGTCGCCTGCAGGAGTACGAATGTCGAACTCGGCCGACGGCTCGGTGAAGGGGAAGTAGCTGGGTCGCAGGCGGCTGGTGAACCCTTCACCGAAGAAGGCCTTGGTGAATGCCTCGATGGTGCCGGCGAGGTCGGCCAGCGTGATGCCACGGTCGATGACCAAGCCCTCGATCTGGTGGAAGACAGCAAGGTGCGTGGCGTCGGTGGTCTCGTTGCGGAAGACCCGGCCGGGCATGATCATGTAGATCGGCGGCTCGAGGTCCTGCATCACGCGGATCTGAACGGGCGACGTATGCGTCCGCAGCACTGTGCTGCCCGGCTCGCCGTGCTCGACGTAGAACGTGTCGTGCATGCTGCGTGCCGGATGGTTGGCAGGCATGTTGAGCGCCTCGAAGTTGTACCAGTCCGTCTCCACCTCGGGGCCTTCTGCCACCTGGAAGCCGAGCCCGATGAACACGTCTTCCAACCGCTGCCACGCCTGCGTGACGACATGCGCGTGACCGCGACCGGGCCGCTGCATGACCTCGGTGAGGTCGATACGTTCGGCCTCCAGCTGCACGGAGCGCTCGGCACTGCGAAACTGGGACAGGCGCATCTGCAAGGCATCGGAAACCTGAGTGGTCGCCTCGTTCAGCGCACGACCTGCAGCCTTCTTCTCGTCGATCGTCGCCAGCTTGCCCAGGCCGGCCTTCAAATCGGTGAGCGTGCCGCGCTTGCCCAGCACCTCCTGCTCGACGGTGCGAACGTCGTCACTGCTGGTCGCGGCAGCGAGCCCGACGAGGGCGCTGTCGCGTGCGGTTTGGATCAGATCAATCATCGGCAACGAAACTAGCGGTGTCGACGTTGGCGGGCGACCTCAAATGCGAGCAGCGTCGCCGCCATCGCAACATTCAGGCTCTCCGCAGCACCCGCGTGGGGGATGGTCAGCCAGCCGTCGACCGGTGCGTCGTCCGGCACACCGTGGGCTTCATTACCGACCACGACGGCGACCCGGCCGGTGAGATCGGCTTCGGTATAGGCCGTTCCATGGTGCGATGAGGTCGCCAGCACCCGCAGCCCAGCAGCTCGCAACACGTCGAGCTCGGCCGACATGACCGAAATGCGGAACAACGAGCCGGCGGTGGCCCGCACCACTTTCGGGTTGAACGGATCGACCGAGCCGGGAGTGAACACGACCGCTTGCGCGCCGGCGGCTTCGGCGGACCGGATGATGGTGCCGGCATTGCCCGGGTCGGCCAGCCGGTGGGCGACCATCACGAAGTCGGCGTCGGCCGGCAGGACGCTTTCACGCTGACGCACCACGGCCAGCACCGGCTGGGGTGCCTCGGTGGAGGCGACACGTTCGATCACGTTCGGTGCCAGCTCGTACACCGGACCAGCCGACTGGACTGCTGCAGCTCCAGGCGCTACGAACTGCGCCTCGATGTCCCATCCTGCGGCGACCGCCTGGGCAATCAGCAGCGGGCCCTCGACAACGAACACACCTTCCTCGGAACGCGCACTGCGGCGCCCCAGGAGGCGCCGCAGTCGCTGAACCTTGGGGCTCGAGAAAGTGAGCCCGATGGTGTGAGGAGTGCTCAGAGAGCAGCCTTGTCGGCCGTCTTCGCGTCGGCGACCTTTGCGTCAGCGACCTTTGCGTCCAGCGCAGCCTTGGCAGCGTGGACCAAGGCGGTGAACGCAGCGGCGTCGGTGATGGCGAGGTCCGACATCACCTTGCGGTCGACCTCAATGCCAGCAGCACTGAGGCCGGCAATGAACCGGCTGTAGCTGATGTCGTTGAGGCGGCACGCAGCGTTGATGCGCTGAATCCAGAGGCGACGAAACTCGCCCTTCTTGGCGCGACGGTCGCGGAACGCGTACTGACCGCTCTTCATCACCTGTTCGTTGGCCGCCCGCACCGAGCGGCTCTTGTTGCCGTAGTAACCCTTTGCCCGCTCGAGCACCTGCTTACGGTGCTTCTTCGAGCCGACTGCGCGCTTTACACGAGCCATAGTTGTGTCTCCTTCTCTTCGTTCTCGTTCTTAGTGTCGATGTCGTTGGCGGTGCTGATACGGATCAGCGCTTGGCAAGCAGGCGCTTGATCTTCTTCGCATCGCCGGGGTGGACATCGACCTGGCCGTCGAGGCGACGGGTGCGGGTGGACGGCTTCTTCTCGAACAGGTGCTGACGGTTCTGCTGCAAACGGCGCAGCTTGCCAGTACCGGTCATCTTGAACCGCTTCGCCGCGGTCTTGCTGGTCTTCATCTTGGGCATAGTCGTTTTCCTATGTGTCTGGCGGTGATGACCGCCGTGAAACGTCGATCTGTGTCAGGCGGGGTCAGGCTCGGGTGTCGGCTCGCCGGCTACTTCAGGTTCGGGGACCACAACTGGCTCCGAAACCTCCGCAACTTGAACCCCGACGACTTCCACCGGCTCGGCAGCAACCTCTGCGGGCGCTGTTTCGCTGGCGGGTTCCTCTGCAACCGGGTGCGGCTTGTCCTCACTCGGCTTCTTCGGAACGACCTTCTTGTCGGGCGCCAGGACCATGGTCATGTTGCGCCCTTCGAGCCGTGCCTGGGTCTCGACCTTGGCGGTCGACCCCAGTTGTTCCAGCACCGCGTCGAGAATCCTTGAGCCAAGCTCCGGGTGCGCCATTTCACGCCCACGGAACTGCAGTGTCACTTTCACCTTGTGGCCCTCTGCAAGGAAATCATGCATGTGGCGCACTTTGGTGTCGAAGTCACCCTTGCCGATCTTGGGACGGAATTTGACTTCCTTGACCGACACGTGGACTGTCTTCTTGCGTGACTCTTTGGCCTTCTGGCTTTCCTCGTAGCGGAACTTGCCGTAGTCCATGATCCGGCACACTGGAGGATTCGCCATGGGCGCGACTTCGACGAGGTCGAGATCGGCTTGGCGAGCCAGTGCGAGTGCGTCGGGAAGATTCTTGATTCCCAGCTGATTGCCGTCGGCTCCGATGAGTCGGACCTCTCGGGCACGGATGCGCTCGTTGTACCGGTGTTCTGGTGTCTGCGGCGGTGCTATGGCTGCTCACTCCTGTGCAATGGGTGTTGCCCCTCCTGTGTTGGTGATGCGAATGTCACCGAACACGACGGGGCACACCACATCGGGCCCGAAGGACCGTGGATGGCATGCTACGCAATGCGTGTGACCCGGACGCACCTTCTCGCCTGACGGCAAGTGTTGCCCTCAGCAAGCTGCTGGCGGTGGCCGGGTGGGGATGACCGTGAACGGCACCCCACTTCGCCTCAGTTGTCAGCCCGGTAGGGTACCAACCGTGACGGACAAAGACGCCGAGTTCGACGAATCAGCCCTTGACGACGCCCAGGACGCCATCCACGATGCCCGCAACCGGCTCGCCGGAATCCCGGCGGAGGTGGTGGTTTCCAACCATGTGATGGGGCTCTACGAGTTGGCGGCCATCCACCTCAGCGCCGAGCCACCTGCGTTGCACGAGGCGGCGTTGGCGATCGATGCAGTCGGTTGCCTCGTCGAGGGTCTCGGCGAGCGACTCGGCGAAGACTCCGAAACACTGGGCAACGCGCTCTCGAACATCCGGCTCGCGTTCGTCCAGATCAAGAACGCCCAGACCGAGGCGTAGCGCCACCGAGCTTCGGCGTCGAGGTGCGGTACCACCGCACCTCAACGCCGAAGCTGGATGGTTCGACTGAAGCGGCCTGAGGGGGCGTGGCGAACGTGGCCCCTCTCCACGGTGACACCCTCACGCTTCAACAGCGCCGAGTGCTCGCGTTCGTTGCCCGGAACCAGCCGACCAGCCGCATTGACCACTCGCCACCACGGCAGGTCGTCGTCGGTCGTGGCCAGGATCCGACCGACCAGGCGGCTCATCTTGGGGTATCCGGCCACATCGGCGATGTCGCCGTACGTCACCACTTCACCCTCGCAAAGTGAACGGATCACGTCGACGATCCGCTGGTCGCGCTCGTTCACACGCGGGTGACGCCGCTGGCTTCGTAGCGGCCCAGCTTGCACAGCAGTCCGAACGTGACCGCAGCCGACACGTCGATCGTGCGAGTGCCGTCGGCCAGTTCGATGCAGTGGAACTGGAAACGCTGCCCGTCGCTGCGCTCGACCTCGCCCAGCCCGGCTGCGGCATCGAACGCGACCACCGTGCCGGCGTGGGTGTTCATGGGATGATCTTGGAAATCGGCAACTCGAGGATGCCGGTGGCTCCGGCGTCGACCAGCTCTGGAATCAGCGTGTTGATCTGCGTCTTGGACACCACTGTCTCGACGGCGAAGCCACCGTCGCCCGCGAGCGGGTTCACTGTCGGAGTCTTCATCGCCGGCAGCAATGCAAGCACCGCGTCGAGTTGAGCGGCGCCCACGTTCATCTTCACCAGCACTCGACCCCTGGCGTCGAGCGTGCCGTTGAGCAGCGTCATCAGCTGGCCCATCGCGTGGCGCTTGGTCGGGTCGTCGTAGGCGGCCTTGTTGGCCACGACTTCGGTGTAGCTCTGCAGGATCTCACCGATGATGCGCAGGCCGGCCGCACGCAATGCGCGGCCGGTCTCGGTGATGTCGACGATGCAGTCGGCGATGTCGGGAATCTTGGCCTCACTGGCCCCATAGCTGAGACGAATGTCGGCAGCGATGCCCTTCTCCGCGAAGAAGCGGCGGGTGAGTTCCGGATACTCGGTGCTGACCCGCAGGCCGTGCGGCAGGTCTTCGATGCAAGTGACCGGCGAGTCGCCGGCGACGGCGACAACCACTTTGATGGGCAGCGAGGTTGCCTTCGAGTACTTCAGCTCGCCAAGGCTGACGATGTCGCTGACGGTCTCCTCCACCCAGTCGCGACCGGTGATGCCGATGTCGAACAACCCTTCGGCCACGTAGGTGGGAATCTCCTGAGGGCGAAGAATGCGCACCTCGGAGATGCGCGGGTCTGCAATCGTGGCCTTGTAGTCCACCGACGACGAACGCAACACCGGTAGGTCGGCGGCTTCGAACAGGTCGAGCGTCGCCTTTTCCAGCGAACCCTTGGGGAGGACGAGTTTCAGCACTCTGCCGAGGCTAGCGCCGAGCGCCTCAGTGGCTGGTGGGAGAATCGGTCAGCAATCGGAGTGCATGCGGCAACACATCGATGATTGCGGACAATTGTTCTACGCAGCCTTTCGGCGAGCCCGGGGTGTTGCAGATGATGGCCTGGCCGCGGATGCCGGCGATGCCGCGCGACAGACGGCCGAGCGGACTCACCAATCGCATGGCCTCAGCCAGCCCCGGAGCCTCACGTTCGATCACCATGCGCGTGCCTTCCGGGGACTGATCACGCGGCGCAAAGCCGGTACCGCCGGTGCTGACGATCAGTCCCGCAAATCCCCCAGCGAGTTCGGTCAGTGCCGCCGCCACGCTCTCGGCGCCGTCGGCGACAACGGTCCGCGAGACCACATCGAAACCGTTCGAGCGCAGTAGTTCGGCAAGCGCTGCGCCACTTGCATCTACTCGAGTACCGGCGATCACGCCATCGCTGACAGTCAGCACCTTTGCCTGCGGAAGTGCGCCGTTCATGACGGTCCTCTCATAACTGCTTCCGGTAGCGAAGCAGGATCATGCCGTCGGTGTCGGCCTCATGAGGCAGCACTCGCCAGCCGTCCCCGCAAGAGCGCCACTCCCCTTCGGGTCGATCGGTGATCGCTTCGAAGTCGGTGGGGAACGAATGCTGAGTGGACTCGATGTTCAGCAGCGTGCACACGCTGTAGACGAGCACACCTCCCGGCTTCACGAGTGACGCACAGGCATCGATGATGCGTTGCTGCAGGGCGACGAGGTCGGTGACATCGGAAGGGGTGATGCGCCACCGGGCGTCGGCACGGCGACGAAGCGTGCCCAGCCCGCTGCACGGCGCATCGATCAACACGGCGTCGAACGTCCCCGGGAGAAACGGCGGGTCTGTCGCATCGGCGGCGAGTGCAAGTACGTCGCTCGTACCGAGACGCTCCGCGTTCTCCGTGATCAAGCCGACCCGCTGTGGTTGCAGGTCCGCGGCGATCACGGTGGCTCCAGAGGTTGCGATGCCCGTGGCCTTTCCACCAGGTGCCGCGCAGACATCGAGGATCAGCTGCCCCTCGCTGGCAGGCACCGCTGCAGTCACCCACTGCGAACCGAGGTCTTGGATGTAGCCGTCGTCACGCTCGCTCACCGGTGGGGCTTGATTCATGGTCGTCAAGGTTGCGATGGCGTCGTCGTAGCCAAGCTCCGCCGTGAGGCGCTGCACGATCCAGTCCGGGTAGCTGAGACGCACGGCATCCGACGGCCAGGTCATCGGCGTGCTGGAAACCTTGCGCAGCACCGCATTGACGAATCCGCGCGCCTTCTTCGGCGCCAGCTCCACGGTCTCCCCCACCGCTGCATGTGCCGGCACGCCGGCGAAGTGCAATTGGTATGCGCCGAGCCGCAGCACCGTGCGAACCTCGGGCGACGGGTCGATCGCGACAAAGCGATCGACGAGTGCGTCGCACGCTCGCCGCATTCGTGTGGTGCCGTAGACGAGGTCGGTGACGAACTTGCGATCTCGCTCGACCAGCTTGCTGCGACCGAGTTCCACTGAGAGCACGATGTTCGCGTAGGCACCCTCGTGGTCGATTCGTTGCAGGCAGCGGAAGGCGACCATGCGTGCGGATTGGTTCACTCGAACATCTCGTCATTCTGCGGGCGGGAGCCGCGGGCGAAGTCTGCGTAGGGCATCGGGCCTTTGCCTTCGGGTTGAACGGTGACCAGTCGGAGCCCCGGCAAGGGCCGTTCCGGCGAACGTTCGGCGTTGCCCTCTGACGACACGTTGCCCTCTGACGACACGGTGCCCTCCGACGACACGGTGCCCTCCCACGATGCCGCAAGGATCTTCAGGCGCTTTCCGCGGAAGGTGGTCCACGCTCCACCGAGGCGTACCAGTCGGTCGATCTGTCCCACCGTCTGCGACCAGTCGATGCGCAGCTCCTCGGGGCGAATCTTCGCCGCGTACAGCGGTTCGCCATGCTGGGCAACGGGCTTCGGGAGGGGCGCTGCAAGGCAACGCAGAAGCTGGTCGGTGCCGATGGCGACGAGGTCGCGGCGAAGGTCGTCAGCGGTGGTCGTCGGCGAGATCGGCAGATGCACCGTGTAGTAGATCGGGCCGGTGTCGAGACCCTCCTCCAGCCGCATCAGGCACACGCCGGTCTCCACGTCGCCGGCGAGCAGCGCCCGCTCGACGGGTGCCGCTCCGCGCCAGCGCGGCAGCAACGAGAAATGCACGTTCACCATCGACACTTCTGCCAACACGTGCGGCTCGATCAGCTGACCGAAGGCGACAACTACGCCAAGTTCAACGCCACGACCCAGTACATCGTCCACGGTGTGCGATACCGGCAGACCGAGATCGAGTGCCGCTGCCTTCACCGGGCTCGGGCTCAGCTCGCTGCCGCGACCACGCCGCTTGTCGACCCGGGTCACCACGAGCGCAATCTCATGGCCAGCGGCAACAAGTGCTCGCAGCGGTGGTACTGCCATCTCCGGAGTACCGAAGTACGCCAGCTTCACAATGCCCTCACGACAGGCGCAGGCGGCGGCGCTGCACCGGTGCCGTCGTCGGCTCCTGCAGCTTGCGATATTCCGTCATGGCACTCTTGCGCTGGTCGGGCGTCATCCGATCGAACATGAGCACGCCGTTGAGGTGATCGATCTCGTGTTGGAACATGCGCCCCATCAGCTCGTCGGCCTCGATCTCGATCTCGTTACCATCGATGTCGAGGCCGCGCACCAGGACCTGGTTCGGTCGCAGAATGTCGACATAGAGCTCGGGGATGCTGAGGCAGCCCTCGCTGTACACCCACTCGCCACCGCTCTCCACGACCACAGGGTTGATGAGCGCCATCGGTTGATCGTCGATGTCCCACACCACGATCTGCTTCTGGACGCCGATCTGCGGAGCGGCGAGGGCAATGCCAGAGTCACTGTCGTAGAGCGTCTCGAACATGTCGTCGACGAGCCGCGCGACCTTGCCGTTGATCTCGGTGATGGCAGTCGCCTGCGACTTCAGTACCGGGTCGCCGAAGGTGCGGATCTCATACGCCATGGCCCACAAGGCTAGCGAGTAAACCCGAATCGAACCGACGTCGGTATAGAAGGTTGGATTGCTCGGTTCGTGTGCGCTCGGGAGCGCTGGACGCTCCAGAGCGCACGCAAACTCTTGCCCTTACGATGGGCGCCGATGACTGCCGTTGGATCCCACTACTTCGACGAGGAGCCCACGTCCGAGTCGTCGCCGCGCGACGTCCAACTCTCGCTGCCGGACATGCATCTTGCATTGACGACAGACCGTGGGGTCTTTGGCTACGACCGGGTGGATTCGGGGACCAAACTGCTGCTGATCCAGGCACCATCGCCATATGCCAGTGGCAACCTGCTCGACATCGGCTGCGGCACCGGCGCGATTGCACTCACCTTGGCTCGCAGGTCGCCCGCCGCCACGGTGTGGGCCATCGACGTCAACGAACGCGCTCGCGACCTGTGCCGCGACAACGCTGAGCGCAACGAAGTCTGCAACATCACCGTCTGCGCACCCGATGACGTACCTGCGGACATCACGTTCGACACGATCTGGAGCAACCCGGCGATTCGCATCGGCAAGCCGGCGCTGCACGCAATGCTGCTGCGCTGGTCCGGGCAGCTCTCACCCGACGGCGGCGCCGTGCTCGTCGTCCACAAGCATCTCGGCAGCGATTCGCTGCAGGCCTGGCTGAGCGCGCAGGGCTACCCCACCACCCGGCTCACCTCCTCCGCCGGATACCGCATCTTGCAGGCCCGGCGAGCGAACTGACCTGCCGGCTACTGGCGTGCCGGGTCGACTTCCACTCGCAGGCGCGAACCTTTCGGACGGGGGGTGACGGCTAGGGCGTGGCCGAGCGCACCCCATGAGTCGGCGCGGACGAGCACACCCTTCGCCGTGGTGGCGAACTCCAGGCCGAGGGCGGTCGCAAATACAACTGCGTCGGTGCCTTCGACTGCTGCGAGTGCCCGAAACGGGGGCAGGCCCAACAGACGCCGCCGCGTCAGCTCGGTCTGCGCCACACGCTCAGGTTGTGCACGCCGTGCAGCGACGATGACCTCGTGATCGGGCACGAAGGTCTGCACGACGACCTTGCCGCCACCGCTGCGTTCGCCGACCAGACGGCCGGCACGCACCAGCAGCGCCATCGCCTGCTCGGCAGCTCGGTACCGGGGTGCCAGTAGCTCGGCGTCGAAGTCGAGGAAGGCCACGACGTCGACACCGCGAACACGGTGCAGCACCGCCTCGGTGCCGACATAGACATCTGCACTGGGAAGATCTTGCGTATCAGCCGTGACCGAGACGACACGACGATTGGCCGCCGCCTCCAGTTCCTCGCGCAGGCGGGTGACACCCGGCTTCATCAGTGCCATCGCGCTGGAACCGCACTGCTGGCACACCAGCGGACGGGTGGTACCGCAGCGCCCACAGGCAAGGGTGCCGTCATCGCGTTGGGCGACCGCCGCGTCGCAGTTGGCGCAGCGCTGCAAGGAACGACACGAGCGACACGCCAGCAGCCGAGCGCGCCCGACCGTGTTGATGACGCACACGACACGCTTGGCTGGGTCGCGCAGTGACGCGATGAGCTGCGAGCTGACCAGCGATCGCTTCCATGGCTCCTCGTCGGTGCGGTCCACGACATCGATGAACGGCCACCCACCCACAGTGTCGGACACGGAGTTGTCGACGACTCGGTCCCCTGCCCAACGCAGTGCCGTCGCAGTCGGGATGGGCGATATCAGCACACACCCTGCGACTGCTCGCGCTGCACGCTCGATGGCCACGTCACGTGCGTGCCACGTGGGCGAGCGTTCGTCCTGCAGCGCTTCATCGTGCTCGTCGAGGACCACCACACTGTGTAGGCCTGGGCACGGCGCCCACACTGCGCTGCGGCCACCAACGACCACGTCGACGCCTGCAGCCGCCTGCGCCCACTCGTCGGGCAACAGCGCCACTCGTAGACCGGCCTTGCGTAGCCGACTCGCGATCGCGCGCGCCGCCAACGGTGTGGGATGCACGACGATGCAAGGACCGCAACGTGCGATCTCCGCAACCACCGGCAGCGGGTCGGTCAACGGAGGAACCCGACGGACGCCGCTGGCCACCGGCTCACCCGTGGCAACTGACCGTCGAGCAGGCGGCAGGGCAACAACCATCGACGGCGGCGACGCCGAAACCAGGAACGGGCGCACGCGAGGAGCGCCCCACCGAACGGCTGCCCAACGAGCCAGCTCGATCACTTCTGCCGACGGGCCGAGCGAAGAGAACTTGGCGATCTCCGCCAGCGACGACGCAGGCCGGTCGGCATCTGCAGCACCGAGTTCGACGACCCAGGCACCGATACGGCGGCCATGCAGCACGACGCGAACCAGCGAGCCCACTGCGATGCGATCGCGCAGGCCCGCCGGAACGAGGTAGTCGAATTGTTTGTCGAGCCCGGTGAGATCGGGAACGACCCGAGCAACCAGCGGCTCGACTGCGTCACTCACACGACAGTCGACGTCTGAAGTCACACGCCCACGGCGCGCATGAAGTCCTCGAGGCGGCTGACCTGTTCCCAGGTGAATTCGGGAAGGTTGCGCCCGAAGTGCCCATAGGCGGCAGTCTTGCGGTAGATCGGACGCTTCAGATCGAGATCGCGAACGATGGCACCCGGACGAAGGTCGAACACGTCGCGCACGGCCCGTACGATCTTTGCGTTTTCCACCTTCTCGGTGCCGAACGTCTCGACCAGGATGCTGACCGGGTGCGCCATACCGATGGCGTATGCCACCTGTACCTCGCAACGGGTGGCGGCACCGGACGCAACGACGTGTTTGGCGACCCAGCGGGCGGCGTATGCAGCCGAGCGGTCGACCTTGCTGGGGTCCTTGCCGCTGAAGGCACCGCCGCCGTGACGGCCCATGCCGCCATAGGTGTCGACGATGATCTTGCGGCCGGTCAGGCCGGTGTCGCCGTGTGGGCCACCGATGACGAACTTGCCCGTGGGGTTGACGTGAACGTCGTAGTTGTCGTCGGCGAATTGCGCAGGCACGATCGGGCGGATGACCTGCTCGATGAGGTCGGGGCGGATGACGGTGTCGCGGTCGACGCCGTCCTGGTGCTGGGTACTGATGAGCACGTGCGACAGGCGCACAGGCCTGCCGTTCTCGTACTCGACCGTCACCTGTGTCTTGCCGTCGGGACGCAGGTATGGCACGGCACCGGCCTTGCGGACCTCGCTGAGGCGCTCTGCCAAGCGGTGCGCCATCCAGATGGGCATCGGCATCAGGTCGGGGGTTTCGTCGCAGGCGTAGCCGAACATCATCCCCTGGTCGCCCGCGCCCTGCAGCTCGAGCTGGTCCTCGGCATGGCCGGAGGAACGAACCTCTTCGCTCTTGTCGACGCCCTGGGCGATGTCGACACTCTGCTCGTCGATACTCACGATCACACCGCAGGTGTTGCCGTCGAACCCGTACAGCGCATTGTCGTAGCCGATGTCGTTGATCACTTCGCGGGCCAACTTGGGAATGTCGACGTACGCCGACGTGGTGATTTCGCCGGCCACGACGCAGAGCCCCGTCGTCAGCAAGGTTTCGCAGGCAACTCGACCGTGAGGGTCCTCAGCCAGGATTGCGTCGAGCACAGCGTCGCTGACCTGGTCGGCCATCTTGTCGGGGTGACCCTCGGTCACGCTCTCGGAAGTGAAGGTATAGCTGCTCACGGGGTGAGGCTCCTCATGATGTGGGAAGGGTGGACTGCGACGGAGGTGTGCTGCCACGAATCTCGACCACAGTATCGAGAACCGCCTTGGCAATTGCTCTTTTGTCGGCCAACGCGACCGCGATCGTTGCGCCTCCGACGGTCAGCAGCGTGACAGCGTTCGTGTCGTGCTGGAAGCCGACGCCCGCAGCGCTGACATCATTTGCAACGATCAGATCGAGGTGCTTGCGCTGAAGCTTGCCCGCCGCATTCGCCAGCAGGTTGCCGGTCTCCGCGGCGAAGCCGACCAACGTCTGCCCAACAGGCTTGCTGGCGCCGAGCCCGGCGAGGATGTCGGGGGTGTGCTCCAGAACGATCTGGGGAATGCCCTCATCCTTCTTCAGCTTGCCGTCCACGATCACCACCGGGCGGAAGTCGGCAACGGCTGCGGCCATCACGATGACGTCGGCTGTCGGCGCAACAGCGGCCAGCGCAGACTGCATCTGTGCCGCCGTCTCGACCGCGACGACGGTGACGCCGGCGGGTATCGGCAGTTGCACGGTGGACACGAGCGTCACTTGCGCACCCCGTGAGGCCGCTTCGGCGGCGACGGCGTACCCCTGCTTACCGCTGCTGCGATTGGCGATGACCCGTACAGCGTCGATGGGCTCGCGAGTGCCACCGGCCGAAACGACCACACGAAGGCCGGCCAGATCGCCGCCGGCGAGGACGGCCTCGACACTGGCCACGATGCGCTCGGGCGAAGCCAGGCGGCCGGCGCCGACGTCGCCACCGGCGAGACGACCGGACTCGGGCTCGACGATGAAAACGCCGCGGGCCCGCAGGGTGGCAACGTTGGCCTGTACAGCCGGGTGCTCCCACATCTCGGTGTGCATGGCCGGACAGACCACCACTGGCGCCCGAGTTGCCAGCAGCGTGTTGGTGAGCAGATCGGTGCTGAGGCCGGCCGCATACGCAGCCAACAGCCGTGCTGTCGCCGGCGCAACCACGATCACGTCGGCGGTCTGCCCCAGTCGCGTGTGCGGGATGGGGCTGGCTTCGTTCCACAGGCTGGTCTGTACCGGCTCGCTGGCCAGTGCCGACAACGTGGTGCGACCGATGAAATGCTCTGCGCCGGCGGTCATCACCGGCACCACGTGCGCTCCTGCATCGACCAGACGGCGGCAGACCTCGACGGCTTTGTACGCCGCAATCCCTCCGGTGACCCCGAGGACTACGCGCTTTCCGGCGAGCATGACGATCAGTCGAGTCGTTTCAGCCGCAGCCGAGGAAGGCGGTCAGGCCGTGGCGTCGGCTGCGTCGGCGTCGTCGGCTGCTTCGACGCGGTCTGCGTGGGCAGCGCGCTCGATCTTGTCGGCGGCGATTTCTTCGAACGCGATGCTGAGCGGCTTGCGTGCCACCGAGCTGACCTGGGGCGGCACCATATGGCCAAGACCGTCACCCAGCTGGTTGAAATAGCTGTTGATCTGGCGGGCGCGACGGGCGGCCAGCGTGACGAGCGAGAACTTCGAATCGACGCGGTCGAGAAGCTCCTCGATCTGCGGATTGATCATGGTGTCGAACGAACGCGTGGACATCTGCAAAGCCTCCTGAAAACAGCGCTGCAGTGTACCGGCAGGAACTAGCGGAGCATGCGATGGTGGCCGATGATCTGCATCATCTCGCCCACGGTGCGCTCCAGATCGTCGTTGACCACTACGTGATTGGCCAGCGCCATACCCACCGGTTCCTCGTCGAGCGCCTTCTTCAGGCGCTCTGCGACCTTGTCCTCGGCGTCGCCGCGGTCACGCAGCCGACGCTGCTGCTCTTCGCGCGTGGGCGGCAGCACGAAGATGAGGACCGCCTCGGGGTGCAGTGCCTTGACCTGTTTGGCACCGTCGACCTCGATCTCGAGCACGACGTCGCGACCCTCGACGGCTTCGGGTCGCGGCGTGCCGTAGTAGTTGCCCAGAAAGTCGGTCCACTCCAAGAACCCGTCGGCGGCAATGCGAGCTTCGAACGCAGCGCGATCGGCAAACACATATGCAGCATCGCTCTCACCAGACCGCTGCGCCCGGGTCGTCCATGAGCGGCTCAGCCACAGTTGTTGGTCGCGTTCGGCCAGCGCGTTCACGATGGTGCCCTTCCCCACTCCTCCTGGACCGGAGACGATGAAGATCAGCGAAGTGGAAGCGGCAGTGTTGGCTGCCATGGCCTCACTGACCGAGCTGTTCGAGCAACGCAAGCTTCTGCTGGGCGCCCAGGCCCTGCACACGACGGTTGTCGGCGATGCCGATCTCCTCGATGATCTTGCGGGCCTTGACCTTGCCGACGCCCGGAAGCGACTCGAGCAGGGAAACAACCTTCAGCTTGCCAACCGTGCTGCTGGTGGAAGCCAGAGCCTCGGCGAGCGTGACGGAGCCCATCTTGAGCTGGTTCTTCAGCTCGGCGCGAGCGACGCGAGCCTCGGCGGCCTTGGCCAGAGCGTTGGCACGCTGTTCAGGGGTGAGTTGCGGAGGAGTTGCCATGTCCTGACCTTAGCGCTGCCAGGGCGGCGCGCGATGACAATCAGCCGTCGGCCAACGACGCCAGCCCGCCACGGTGAGCGAGACCGGTGAGCTGGCTGGGCCGAATTCGATGCGCAGCGCACCACTCCAGCAGTTCGCGTTGCACTGTCCGTGGCGCAGCAGGGTCGGCGAACGTGGCGGTGCCCACCTGCACGGCGCTCGCACCTGCCAACATCAGCTCGGCAGCGTCCCAGCCGTTCGAGACTCCGCCGACGCCGACAATCGCCAGCTCAGGCAGCGCTGCATGCACGTCGAACACCGTCCGCACCGCGACCGCGTGCACCGGGCGGCCGCTGTACCCGCCACCACCGGCACCCAGAGCGGGCAGCCCACTCGCAGGGTCGAGCACCATGCCGAGCAGCGTGTTCGACAGCGTGACAGCGTCTGCGCCGGCCTCGCTGACGGCGGCGGCGACTTCCACGACCCGGTCGGTGTTGGGGCTGAGCTTCGCCCAGCGGGCCCGGCCACAGGCCGCCGTCGCAGCAATGACCTCGGCCGAGAGCACTGCGTCGTGGGCGAAGATGCCACGTCGGCCCTCCAGGTTGGGGCACGACAGATTGACCTCGACTGCAATGACCGAGGACGGCGCATCGGCAAGCTGCGCCGCTGCCAACGCATAGTCCTGCACCGATCGGCCCCAGATGCTGGCAATGACCCGTGCACCGGTTGCCATCAATGCCGGTAGCTCCTCGGCGAGCCAGAACGGCACGCCCGGGCCCTGCAGACCCACCGCGTTGATCATGCCCAGCCCTGCTGGGTGAACTCGCGGGGCCGGGTTGCCAGCCCATTCGTATGCGGCCAACGATTTGACCACCACTGCGCCGAGCGCAGAAAGGTCCATGTACGGCGCCATTTCGGCGCCGTACCCGGCCGTGCCGGACGCCGTCATCACCGGTGCCGGCAACGTCAGCGACCCGATCTGCACGGCCGAATCGGTACTCACGCGTGGAACTCCTGCAGCGACCGCACGTTGATCTCGCGACCGACCATTTCGGCCATGCCCTGCACCGCGGCCAGTGCCGCTTCCACGGTGGTGACGGAGCTGACGTGGTGGCTGTTGGCTGCCTTACGGATCTGTTCGCCATCGGTTCGCCCACCACGACCCTGCGGCGTGTTGACGACGAACGCAATCTCGCCGCTCTCGATCAACTTCACCGCGTTGATGCCATGGCCGTCGGAGATCTTGCCGACGACCTGGTCGACGGTGATACCGAACCGGCCGAGGTACTCGCAGGTGCCCGTGGTCGCGGCGATCCTCAGCCCGAGCTCGCGCAACCGTGCGGCGACGACGAGCCCAGCCGGCTTGTCACCGTCGGCCAGCGACAAGAACACGGTGCCCTCGGTCGGCAGCAGCGTGCCGGCAGCCAGCTCAGCCTTGAAGAACGCCTTGCCGAAGGTGGTGTCGATTCCCATCACTTCGCCGGTGCTGCGCATCTCGGGCCCCAAAGCGGTGTCCACTTCAGGGAACCGGCTGAACGGCAGCACGGCCTCCTTGATGGCGACGTGGCCGTGCTGGCTGGGCGGGCACAACAGCCCCTCGGCGCGCAGCTGCGCAAGGGTGGCACCGAGCATGACCCGACTGGCAACCTTGGCAAGTGGCACGCCGGTGGCCTTGGCCACGAATGGCACGGTACGGCTGGCCCGCGGGTTGGCCTCGATGACGTAGACCGTCGTGCCCAGCACGGCGTACTGGACGTTGATGAGGCCACGCACGTCGAGCGCATCGGCGATGGCGGTGGTGTAGGCCTCGATGACCTCCACGACCCAACTGGGCAACGTCTGGGGTGGGATGGCGCACGCGCTGTCACCACTGTGGACGCCGGCTTCTTCGACATGCTCCATGACACCGCCGATGAGCACTTCGCCGGTGTGGTCGCGGATGGCGTCGACATCGACCTCACGTGCGTCCTCCAGGAAGCGGTCGATCAGCACCGGCCGCTCGGCGGACAGGCCACCTTCCTTGCCCAACGAGCCGAAACCGGCCAACTCGGCCATCGCCCGCGCAAGATGATTGCGATCGTGGACGATCTGCATTGCCCGACCACCGAGCACGTAGCTGGGGCGCACGAGCACGGGAAAGCCGACGCGATCGACGATGGTGAGCGCCTCCTCGAGATCGGTGGCAGTGCCGCCGGGAGGCTGCGGGATGTGCAGATCAGTGCACAACGCGCTCCACTTCTCGCGGTCCTCGGCAAGGTCGATGGACGCAGGTGATGTGCCGGCGATGAGCTCCACCGGTAGCTGGCCGGACAGCTTCAGCGGGGTCTGCCCGCCGAGCGAGACGATGACCTTCGGTGGAATTCCGCCGGACGCAGCCGTCTCAGCGGCGATCACGTTGAGGACGTCCTCACGGGTGAGCGGCTCGAAGTACAACCGGTCGCTGGTGTCGTAATCGGTACTGACCGTCTCGGGATTGCAGTTCACCATCACCGTCTCGAACCCCGCGTCGCGAAGCGCGAACGATGCGTGCACGCAGCAGTAGTCGAACTCGATGCCTTGGCCAATACGGTTCGGGCCGCTGCCCAAGATGACCACTCGCGGACGGTCGCTGGGGCGGACCTCGTTCTCGTCCTCCCAGGTGCTGTAGTGATACGGCGTCTCGGCCGCGAACTCGGCCGCGCAGGTGTCGACCGTCTTGTACGTCGGCAACACGCCGGCGGCCTCACGGGCAGCACGCACCTCCAGTTCGTCGATACCCCATGCAAAACCCATCTGGGCATCACTGAAGCCGAACTGCTTGGCCCGCTTCCACATCCGCGACGACATGCCACCCATGCCGGCGTCGGTGAACGCCACCCGCTCCTCCATGATCTGCTGCATCTGGTCGAGGAACCAGTGGTCGATGCGGCACGCCGCGTAGATGCGATCGATCGCGACGCGGCGGCGCAGGAGTTCGCCCACCTGGAAGAGGCGATCCTGAGTGGGAATGCCGACCGCTACCAACAGATCATCGTCGCTGCGCTCGTCCAGCTGAGCCTCGGCTGGGTCGCAACCCAAGCCGTAGCGGCCCTGCTCCAGCGAGCGCAGTCCCTTCTGCAGGCTCTCGGTGAACGTACGGCCGATGCTCATTGCCTCACCGACGGACTGCATCTGCGTGCCCAACACGCCGGAGGTGCCCGGCAGCTTCTCGAAGGCCCAGCGGGGGATCTTGGTGACCACGTAGTCGATGGACGGTTCGAAGCTTGCGGGCGTCGAGCGCTCGACGGTGGACGTGATGTCGTTGGAGATCTCGTCGAGCGTGTAACCAACGGCCAGCTTGGCGGCGATCTTGGCAATCGGGAACCCGGTCGCCTTCGACGCCAACGCCGACGACCGTGACACCCGCGGGTTCATCTCGATGACGACCTGATCGCCGTTCTGCGGGTTGACCGCGAACTGCACGTTGCTGCCACCGGTCTCCACACCGACACGACGGATGCACGCGAACGCTGCATCGCGCATCTGCTGATACTCGACATCGCTGAGTGTCTGGGCGGGCGCCACCGTGATGCTGTCGCCCGTGTGCACACCCATCGGGTCGACGTTCTCGATGCTGCAGATGATCACGCAGTTGTCGGCCCGGTCGCGCATGACTTCCAGCTCGTATTCCTTCCAACCGGCAATGCTCGTCTCGATCAGGATTTCGCTGATCGGGCTGGCGTCGAGTCCATTGGCAGCAAGCTTCTCGAACTCTTCCGCGGTGCTGGCGATGCCAGTCCCGCGACCACCGAGGATGTACGCCGGACGGATGATGCACGGCAGGCCGATGTCGGCCAGGACCGCGCGCGATTCGTCCATGTCGTGAGCGATACCGCTGTCGGGCACCTTCAGCCCGATCTCGATCATCGCTTCCTTGAACAGTCCCCTGTCCTCGGCAGTCGCAATGGACAGCGCGTTGGCACCGATCATCTCGGGTGTGCCCGGCACGCCGATGAGACCCATCTCGTAGAGCGCCATTGCGGTGTTCAGGCCTGTTTGGCCACCCAACGTCGGCAACACCGCATCGGGCTTCTCGCGCTCGATGATCTTGGCAACAACCTCTGGCGTGATGGGCTCGACGTACGTCGCGTGCGCGAAGTCGGGGTCGGTCATGATGGTGGCCGGATTCGAGTTCACGAGGATGACCCGGTAGCCCTCTTCCTTCAGCACCCGGCACGCCTGCGTGCCCGAGTAATCGAACTCGCACGCCTGGCCGATCACGATCGGACCCGACCCGATGATCAGAATGCTGTGAATGTCAGTGCGCTTCGGCATCAGACCCGCGCTCCCATCAGTTCGGCGAACATCTCGAACAGATATCTGCTGTCATGTGGGCCGGGCCCAGCCTCAGGGTGGTACTGCACGCTGAAGGCTGGGGCACCGAGCACACGCATTCCTTCGTTCGTGAAGTCGTTGAGATTGAGGTGCGTGACCTCCACCTTGCCCTCCAGGCTGGCCGGGTCGACACAGAAGTTGTGGTTCTGACTGGTGATCTCCACGTGCCCCGTCGACTCGTGGCGAACCGGGTGGTTGCCACCGTGGTGGCCGTAGGGCAGCTTGAACGTGTCGCCGCCCAGCGCCCGGCTGAGCAGTTGATGACCGAGGCAGATTCCGAAGATGGGCAGCTGACCGAGCAGTTCGGCAATAGTCGCCGAGGCGTAGCCGACCATCGCCGGATCGCCCGGGCCGTTGGACAGGAACACGCCGTCGGGCTGCAGTGCCAGCACTTCAGCGGCCGTCGTCGAAGCCGGGACCACCTCGACGGTGCCCAGCCCACTGAGGTGACGCACGATCGTGCGCTTGATACCGAAGTCGAATGCAACGATGCGACGAGGAACTCCGTCCAGCGCCGGAACCGTGTACCGCAGCGCGGTCGTCACCTCGGCGACGAGATCGATGCCGTCGGTGCCCGTCTCCGCGTTCGCAGCTGCACGCAATGTCGCCTCGTCGGCCGTGCCGAACGCACCGGGCATGGCGCCGGCATCGCGCAGCAGTCGAGTGAGGCGGCGGGTGTCGATGCCGGCGATGCCGGCGACATCGAACTTGCGCAGCATCGAGTCGAGCGAGCTCTCCGCGCGATGGTTGCTGTACCGACGGGCCATCTCGCGCACGATGATGCCACGACAGAACGGCCGGACCGACTCGAAGTCGGCCTCGCTGATGCCGTAGTTGCCGATGTGCGGGTACGTGAAGGTGATGATCTGCCCGGCATAGCTGGGGTCGGTGATGACCTCCTGATAGCCCGTGAGCACGGTGTTGAA